>ERZ779632.190-NODE-190-length-41025-cov-19.574933_pt1 | contig 41025 bp, 48 predicted proteins | sample MGYA00514194_ERZ779632 | MGnify/ENA primary metagenome ERZ779632 (study PRJEB29562, sample SAMEA4376704) | mouse gut metagenome | isolation source: Cecum | study: EMG produced TPA metagenomics assembly of the A DSS colitis mouse model was used to assess the... | reverse complement strand
GCGGCTCCTTTCCCCACGCGACCCGCTTCGCTGGGCTCGCGCGGGGGCCCAATGGAGCAAAGATCGCTCCTCCCTTTCCCACAAAGCCTGGGGCGGCGTGGGCGCGCCCCTTCTGGGAAGCGCGTGGGCGGGGCGTTTGCGCGGGGCGATAAGATCATAATATCGAACCTCCCTTCTATAATTAGAACTGCTGTTCTAGTTCGTCTCCTAAGATACCATGTCCTCCGCCCCAAGTCAAGGGTTGCGGCGGATATTTTTTTCGCGTTTTTTTGCAAATGTGCCGGAAAAACGGACAGGCCGTCCCCCGCCGTTGCACATCCGCCGGGCGGAGGGGCGGGTTTACAAAGGTTTTACACTTTTCCCGTTGACGGGCCGCTCCGCCGGGAGTATGATGGGAAAAATGTCTTTGGGGGGAAGGCCGCTATGAAGAAGAAAACCACCTTTGGCCTGCTGGGCCTGGCCGCGGCGGGCGCCGGGGCGGCGGGGGGCCTGGCGGCGCTGGGCAATTACCTGTATGGGCAGATGATGGTGCCCCGGGTCCGGGAGGCCTGGGCGGAGGAGCCCAACCCGGTGCAGGCTGAGGGCCGGCTGTGGGCGAGGAATATGGAGGGCTTCCGTGAGGCCGGGATACAGGCGGCGGACGGACTGCTGCTGTGGGGGGCGGTGGCGCCGGGGGCGCCGGACTGCCACCGCTGGGCCATCTGCGTCCACGGCTACCATGACACCTATGAGTCCATGGGGGCCATCGCCAGGCATTACAACGCCCAGGGCTGGCATGTGCTTCTGCCCGACCAGCGGGGCCACGGCAGGAGCGAGGGGGACTACGTGGGCTGGGGGTACGATGAGCGGCTGGATCTGGTGGGGTGGTGCCACTATGTCATCCGCCGGGACCCCGAGGCGGAGATCCTCCTCCACGGCGTGTCCATGGGGGCGGCCACGGTGCTTATGGCCACCGGCGGGGCGCTGCCCCGGCAGGTGAAGGCCGCCGTGTCCGACTGCGCCTACACCTCCATCGAGGCGGAGGCCCGCCATGTGCTGGCCCGCTACCACGACGTGCTGCCCACCAAGGTGCCCCTTCCGGCAGGGCTGCTGTTTTCCGTGCTGCGCAAGACCGCCCTGCGCCGGGCGGGGTTTGACCTGCGGGACGCGGCCCCCATCCGGGCGGTGGCCCGTTCCAGCACCCCCACCCTGTTCGTCCATGGGGTGGAGGACGACTTTGTGCCCGCCTCCATGATGGGAAAGCTCTACCAGGCGGCCCGGTGCCCCAAGGCGTTTTTGTGGGTGCCCGGCGCGGGCCACGCCCAGGCGGTGGGCACCGACCCGGAGCTGTACTGGACGGCGGCGTCCACCTTCCTCCGGGATTATTTTCCAGATCAGGAGGACCAATAAAACAGAGGATTCCCGGCCTGAACCCGTCAGGCCGGGAATATTTTACGGAACTTAGAAAAATATGGCATTCCAGCGTTTTTTAGTTGACAGGAGAGGAGAAAACGAATATAGTAGAAAAACCGGGCAAGATTTCCGGATGGTTTTGACAAGCCATTTTAGTGCTGTGGGGAATGAGTGTGAGAAATCATACGCGCTTTGACAGGGAATTTGACCGCCGGTACGCCTATGAGGGCTGCGATCTGGGGGCCGTGTGCACCCCGGACCGGACGGTATTCAAGCTCTGGAGCCCGGAGGCCTCCGGGGTGGAGCTGTTTTTATACCGGCACGACACCGCCGGGCCCTGGTTTGACCACCGGCTGCTGGGGCTGGGGGACCGGGGGGTGTGGAGCTGCGCGGTGGAGGGGGATCTCCACGGCGTCTACTATGACTTTGAGGTGACGGTGGAGGGGAATACCGCCCTCACCGCCGACCCTTACGCCGCCGCCTGCGGCCGCAACGGGAAGCGGAGCATGGCGGTGGATCTGGCCCGCACCGACCCGGAGGGCTTCAGCCGGGACGCGGCGCCCCCCCTCCCGCCGGAGAACATTATCTATGAGCTCCACGTGAAGGACTTCTCCCACCACCCGGACAGCGGGGTGCCGGAGGAGTACCGGGGCAGGTTCAAGGCCTTCGCCTGGAGGGACGGGAAGGGCCGCCTCCCCCTGTGCATGGAGCATTTGAAGGGGCTGGGGGTCACCCATGTCCAGCTTCTGCCCATTTACGATTTTGGCTCGGTGGATGAGGAGGGGGACGGCAGCCAGTTCAACTGGGGCTACGACCCCATGAACTACAACGTGCCGGAGGGCAGCTATTCCACCGATCCGGCCGACGGGGCGGTGCGCATCCGGGAGTGCAAGGAGATGGTGCAGGCCCTCCATGAAAACGGGCTGCGGGTGGTGATGGACGTGGTGTACAACCACACCTATGCCGCCGACTCCTGGCTGGAGCGGTCCGCGCCCGGGTATTACTACCGCCGATGGCCGGACGGGACGCTGTCCAACGGCTCCGGCTGCGGCAACGACATCGCGGCGGGGCGGGCCATGGCGGACAACTATATCGTCCACTCGGTGCTGTACTGGGCGAAGGAATACCATATCGACGGCTTCCGCTTCGACCTGATGGGCCTTTTGACCGTGGAGCTGATGAACCGCATCCAGCGGGCTCTGGACGCCGCCTTCGGCAGGGGGGAAAAGCTGGTCTACGGCGAGCCCTGGCGGGCGGCGGATTCCCCTATGGAGCCGGGGGGCGTTTCCCCCATGAAGGACAGCGCGCCCCTGCTGGACCCCCGCATCGGCATGTTCTGCGATACCACCCGGGACGCCATCAAGGGGGACTGCTTCCACTGCGAGCAGCCCGGCTTTGTCAACGGCGGGGCAGGGCTGGGGGAGACCATCCTGTGCGCCGCCGCGGGCTGGACGGGGGGCGTAGGCGACTTCAAGCCCCTGGCCTGCTCCCAGGTCATCAATTACGTGTCCGCCCACGACAACTACACCCTGTGGGATAAGCTGGCCCTGTGCTCCCCCGGCCCGGGGGGGATTGTGTCCTACCAGGACGTCCGGGACGACCTGCTGGCCCAGAACAGGCTGGCCGCCTTTGTGTGCTTCACCTGCCAGGGGAACCTGTTCCTCCAGGCGGGGGAGGAGTTTGGCCGCACCAAGCTGGGGGACCACAACAGCTACAAATCCTCCCCCGAGGTCAACCGGCTGGACTGGCACCGGGCCTGGAGCTTCGGCGGCCTGACCGACTACTACCGCCAGCTCATCCGGCTGCGCAAGTCCCTGCCGGGGCTGTGCGACAAGGGTCCCCAGGCGGGGAAACGGATCGTGGAGCCCAACGTCTACCGGGAGGGGGTGGTGTCCTTCCAGGTGGAGGAGGGCGGCCCCTGCGGGGAGCTGCTGTTTGTGGCCTACAACGCCACCGGCCACGACTACGCCATCCAGCTGCCCTCCGGGCGGTGGACGGTCCGGGCGGACGGCGTGAACGCCGACCAGCACCGGCCCCTCATCTCCCACGGCAACTGGGTGACGGTGCCCCCCCGCAGCGGGACGCTGCTGATGAAACAGGGATGAGGAAAGGCCGCCCCTCCGCAGAGGGGCGGCCCTTTTTACTTGAGAAGCTGTATTCACCGCCGGATGGCGTAAACCCCCGTGGCTGTGGCTAATACCTCGTCCGGGCGGCCCGCCGGGAACACCTCGGCGGACAGCTGGCCGGTGGCGCGGCCGATGCGCACCGTGCGGGTGCGCACCCGGAGCTCCGCGTCCAGGGGGACGGGGCGGGCGTAGTTGACGGTCATGGTGACGGTGGGGGTGGCGGCCCGGCCGCACTGGGCGGAGCAGGTGACCCCCATGCAGGTGTCCAGCAGGGAGGCGGTGACGCCGCCGTGGACGATGCCCAGGGGGTTGGACATGGACGGGTCGGTATGGCAGGCGAAGAGCAGCGAGCCGTCGGGGCCGTCCTCGTCCGCCAGGGTGACGTCCCGGCCGAAGCGGGGCCAGGCCTGGGCATCGGAGCGCAGGCGCAGGGCGATGGACTGCCGGGCGCACTGGCGCAGCTCCTGGTTGGGCATCAGATCAGTCATGGCGCACCGCGCCCCCTTCCTGTTTCGGCTCTTCAACGTCCGTGTCGTCACGCTTCACCTGTTCGCGGCGCGCGGCTTCGCTCCGTCCCGGCCTGGTCTCCGGCCCGCTGTGCGGGCCTGCGCTCGGCCTCGCTTCGTTCCATCCGCGCTGCTCACGACGGCTCAGCGCCCGCACCAGCTCTTCGCTGGGGGTGACGTACACCGTGCGGCAGGTGTTGTAGACGACATACCCCGGCTTGGCCCCGGCGGGCTTTTTCACCGCCTTGACGGGGGTGTAGTCCACCGGCACCTGGCCCGACTCCCGGCCCTGGGAGAACCAGGCCGCCAGCATGGCCGCCTCGGTGAGGGACGCCTCGTCCGGCTCGGCCCCCCCGGTTTTCAAAATCACGTGGGAGCCGTGGAGCTTCTGGGCGTGGAGCCACAGGTCCCGCTTGTCCGCGTCCTTGAGGGTGAGCCGGTCGTTCTGGCTGTTGTTCTTGCCCACCAAAATGGCCAGCCCCGCGCTGGAGCGGAACTCCATGGGCTTGGCGTGGACGATTTTCACCTTGCCCTTGGCGGTCATCTTCTTTTTGTGCTGCTTGAGGTAGCCGTTGTCCATCAGCTCCTGGCGGATCTCCTGTAAATCCCGGTCCCCCTCGGACAGGGAGATCATTTGCAGTACGCTGTCCAGGTAGGACAGCTCCGCCCGGTTTTTTTCCAGCTGGAGGGTAAGCATCTCCTCCGCCTTCTGGGCCTTTTTGTAGTCCTTGTAGTACTTGGCGGCGTTCTGCTGGGGGGTGAGCAGGGGGTCCAGGGGGATGTCCGCGTCCCCCCCGTCGTAGTAGTTCTGGGCCCGCAGCGCCGTCTGTCCCTTGGACATGGCGTGGAGGTTGGTGGTGATGATGTCGCCGTACTGGCGCAGCTTTTCCCGGTCCGCGGTTTTGGCCAGGTCGCCCTCCTGGTTGGCGATCTTTTTGGCCGTGCGGTTGCGGGCCTGGGTGACGGAGCGGATGAAGTCCTGCCCCCGCTGCTTCACCCGCTCCCGGGCCTCCTTCTGCTCGTAGAAGTCGTCCAGCAGGGCGGAGAAGGTGGGGCAGCGGCGCAGCTCCACGCCGGGGCCGTACTGGAGCACCGGCATGAAGGTGAAGTCGAAGGGTTTGCCGTCCCGGATGAGGGCGGTGGGGGTGTAGTCCCCCGCCCGCACCCGGTCCATGAGCCGGCCCAGGCGCAGGGCAAGGCCCTCCCGGCTCCCCTCCCCCTGGAATACCAGCTCCCGGGCGATAAGGGGGGACAGGCCGTTGAAGCAGTCCAGCAGCCACCTGTCCTGGCCGTCCCCCTCCGGGGCGTTTTGCAGCACGAAGGCGCGCAGTTCATCGGGGGGCATGGCGGAGGGGTCCAGCCGCCCGGTGGGCTCCGGGGGGGCGTAGAACAGCCCCGGCATCACGGGCCGTTTGGCGGACAGATCCCCGTCGGCCCGGCGCATGCACTCGGTGATCCGCCCCGCGCCGTCCAGCATGATGAGGTTGGATTTGCGCCCGATGCACTCCAGCACCAGCCGCCGCTCCACCCGGTCGCCCAGCTCGTCCAGCGTTTCGAAGCGGAAGTCCAGCAGCCGCTCCATGGAGGGCTGGGCGAGCTCCAGCAGCCGGGCCCCGGTGAAGTGCTTGCGCAGCAGCATACAGAACATGGGGGGCGTCTCCGGGTTTTCCCGGGGGATGCGGGTGAGCTGGGCCCTGGGGTGGGCGGGGCTGGCGGACAGCAGCAGGCGCACGTTGTCCCGTCCGGCCCGCATGTGGAGCACCGCCTCGTCCCGGGCGGGCTGGTAGAGCTTGTCCACCTTGCCGCCGGTGAGCTTTTCCCGCAGCTCCCCGGCCAGGGCGGTCATAAAGATAGCGTCAAAGGGCATGGCTTGCCTCCTCCATCATGGCTTCAAACAGCTCGTTCAGGCGCTCCGTCTCCCCCCGCAGGTACAGCCAGCCGAACAGGGACTCCAGCGCCGTGGCGGCGTGGTACTCCCCCACGCTGGCCCCCCGGGGGACGGCGGCGGTGTGGCTGTTGCGCCCCCGGCGGTAGACGGCCTGCTCCTCCCCGGTGAGCAGGGGCAGGATGGCGCGTACCAATTTGGCCTGGGCGGGGGCGGACACGTATTTGACCGCCGCCTTGTGAAGCCCGGCGTTGGTGGCCTTGCCGTGGAGGCACAGCCAGGAGCGCACCATCAGCTCGTACACCCCGTCGCCCAGGTGGGCCAGCCCCAGGGCGCTGATGCGCTCCACGGTGTCCTGCGGCGCGGACAGGTGAAAGTAATCCATGGGAAATTCTCCAATCTAGGGCTTGTTTGAAAATTGGGCATGTTGACAAATTTCAAGCAAGCCCTGGCTCAACGTCCGATCAATTATATCACAACGTTCAAAAAACGCAAGGGGAAAGGGCGGCTGCCAGCGGCAGCCGCCCTCTGCTCCGGTTTACGGCTTTTTCCACACCATCCGGATGTGGGGGATGCCGTCCTCCAGAAATTCCTGGGAAGTCTGGACGAAGCCCGCCTTCTCGTAGAGTTCCCTGGCGTAGGTCTGGGCCTCGATGGTGATGGTGTCCGCCCCGAATTTCTCCTGGGCGGCGCGGATGCCCTCGGCCACAATGCGCCCGCCCAGGCCCTGGCGGCGCTTCACCGCGATGACCCGGCCGATAGACGCGGTGTCGAAGGTGGCGTGGGGGGGCAGCAGGCGCAGATAGGCCTGGATGCCCTCTTCATCGCGCAGCCACAGGTGGTAGGCGGCGGGGTCGTACTCGTCCACCTCCGGGTAGGCGCACTGCTGCTCCACGATGAACACCGCCACCCGCAGCTTGTAGATCTCAAACAGCTCGTCCCGGGTGAGCTGGGAAAAATGCTTGACAATCAGCTCCATGGTTTTGTCCTCCACTGTATGTTTCACACCGCCTGCGCCTGGGCTTGGATAAGCCCTGCGTATAGGGCTCTCCCGTAAAACGGGGATTCTAAAGGGGGAGGCCGACTATGGGAACGGCCCGCCCTTTGGGCCGTTTCCATTCGGAGGCCGTCCCCTTTAGCGCGCTCTTTGGTTCCTTTCTCTCGCGTGAGAGAAAGGAACATTACTCGCTCCTCAGCGCCTCCACCGGGTCCTTCTTGGCCGCGCCCCGGGAGGGCACCAGCCCCGCGAACACGGTGAGCGCCACGCTGATACACACCAGGATGGCCCCCGCCCCGGCGGGCAGCACCGCCGTGAGGTCGTCCAGCCCCGTCAGGTTGTGGATGACGGCGTTGATGGGGAAGGTGGCCGCCACGCTCACCAGGATGCCCAGCACGCCCGCAGCCAGCCCCACAATGAGGGTCTCGGCGTTGAACACCCGGGACACGTCCCGCTTGGACGCGCCCACGGCCCGGAGAATGCCGATCTCCTTGGTGCGCTCCAGCACGGAGATGTTGGTGATGATGCCGATCATGATGGACGACACCACCAGGGAGATGGATACAAAGGCGATGAGCAGGTAGCTGATGCCACTGATGATGCCGGTGATGGAGCTCATCAGCAGCGCCACGTAGTCGGTGTAGGTGATCTCGTCCTCCTCGTTGTCCACGCCGTCGTTGTAGGCCTGGATCAGGTCGGCGATCTCGTCTTTCTGGGCGAAGGTGGTGGCGTATATGCTGATGGCGGAGGGGGAGTCCAGCCGGGTGTAGCCCAGCAGGTCCAGGTTGTCCTCATAGGTGGAGGAAGACCGGGTGGGGGGCATATAATGGTCGTACAGGTAGACAAATTGCCAGTCCTCAAAGGGCTGGGCGGCAATGGCCGACGGGGAGAGGCCTCTCGCCAGCGCCGCGTCCAGCATGGCGGCCAGCTGGTCCTGGCTCATGGCCCCCAGCTGGGCCTGGACGCCCTGGGCATACTGCTCCCGGACGGACTGGGCGATGGCCTCCTCCACCTTGGAGAACAGCTCGTCGTCGCCCATGTCGGCGATGTAGCCCCGGACGGTGTCCCCGTCCACCCCCATCTCGCCCGCGTACTGCTCCACGATCATGTCCTCGATGGCCTGACGGGTGAGGCCGGCCATCTGCTGTTCCACCACCATGTCCACGTACTCCTGGGAGGGCTGGCCCATCACGTCCACGTAGGCCGCAGCTTTCTCGGAGGAGGTGAGGGCGGACAGGTACTCGGCCACGGCGTCCGCCTTCTCCCCGTCGGTGGGCTCCACGTCGGTGTCCTTGGGGAAGGGCAGGTTGACGAGCACGTCGGTGTCCGGGTCGGCCAGCTGGGCCTTCAAAATTTCGGTCTCCCCGGTGGTCTCGATGGCGAAGCGGGTGAGGGCGCTGGTGTAGCCGATGCCGCCGGACAGCATCCCGTTCCCCCCCTCCAGTGGCCGGGCGATGCCGGAAACCTTCAGGCGGATGCCGGTGTCCTCGCTGTTGTAGAGGAAGTCCATCCCCGTCTCGGTGGCGGACATGTCGGTGTAGGTGTCGGTGGCCGGGTCGTGCTGGTAGTACTCCGCCGGGAGGATGAGCTTGAAGCCCAGACCGCACAGCTCCCCATAGCTCCAGCTCATCTCACCGATCTCCACCGTCTCCCCCTTGGACATGGACACCATGGCCTCCTCCATGTCGTCGTGGGGCATCAGGCCCAGGGCGTAGAGCATCAAATCGGAGATCTCGTTGTTCCCGTCCACGAACAGAATGACCTCGTCGTAGTCCTCCGGCCAGCCGCCGTACAGCAGCTCGTAGTCGGCCTGCACCTGGGGGGCGATGAGCTGGCCGTCCTCGCCGGGGAGCAGCTCCTCCCACACGTCCATGGCGGAGTACATGGAGCCCATCTGCTCAAAGTAGGACGAGTAGTCCCCGCCGTACATGGCGGCCATGGCGTCCTGCATCAGGGCCATCACGTCGGATTTGATGATGTCCCCGTTTTCGTCCTGGGTGTAGATGTCGAAGTCAAAGTCGTAGCTGTAGTGGATGTTGGCCATGTCCTTGATGCCGCCGCCCCCGTTGTCCAGATACTCCTTGAAGGCCACCAGGTTGTTGGTCTCCACCTCGGCGTTGAGCATGGAGTCCATCATGTCGTACATGACGGTGGAGGCGTACACCCGGTCAGGGTCGGGATTGGCGCCGCCCTCCCCGCCCCCGGCCTGGCTGTGCCGCGCCCCCATGAGGGAGGCCATCATGGCGGTCATGTCGGTGCTCTCCGCCTGGATGGTGAGGGGATAGCTGGACAGGGTGTCCTCCTGCACCTGGTTGATATAGTCGTTGATGCCGGCGGACAGGGCCAGGATGAGGGCGATGCCGATGATGCCGATGGAGCCGGCGAAGGCGGTGAGCACCGTGCGGCCCATTTTGGTGCGCAGGTTGGTCAGCGACAGGGACAGGGCGGTGAGGAAGGACATGGAGGGCTTTTTCTCCGCCCTGGCCTGCTTCCCGGTGAGGACGGGGGCCTGCTCCTGGGAATGGTAGGGGTTGGAGTCGCCGGTGACCCTGCCGTCCTTCAAAGTGACGATGCGGGTGGAGTACTGCTGGGCCAGCTCCGGGTTATGGGTGACCATGATGACCAGCCGGTTCCGGGCCACCTCCTTCAAAAGCTCCATCACCTGCACGCTGGTCTCGCTGTCCAGCGCGCCGGTGGGCTCGTCGGCCAGGAGGATGTCCGGGTCGTTGATGAGGGCCCGGGCGATGGCCACCCGCTGCATCTGCCCGCCGGACATTTGCGACGGCACCTTGTTCAGCTGGTCCCCCAGCCCCACCTGTTCCAGCGCCTCCACCGCCCGGCGGCGGCGCTCCTTCTTGGACACGCCCGCCAGGGTGAGCGCCAGCTCCACGTTGGCCAGCACGCTCTGGTGGGAGATCAGGTTGTAGCTCTGGAACACGAAGCCGATGGAGTGGTTGCGGTAGGCGTCCCAGTCCCCGTCCTTGTAGTCCTTGGTGGAGCGGCCGTTGATGATGAGGTCGCCGCTGGTGTAGCGGTCCAGCCCGCCGATGATGTTCAGCGTGGTGGTCTTGCCGCAGCCGGAGGGGCCCAGGATGGACACGAACTCGTTTTCCCGGAACTCCAGATCCACCCCCCGCAGGGCGTCGATGGTATTGCCCCCCAGGGTGTACTGTTTCGTAATGCCAACAAGTTTCAGCATGATTTTTGGTCTCCTTTGGTTTGGTCAAATAGGTAGTCCAGCATATTCTCAATGGCCTGAAGCCCGCGGACCAGTTCCTCCCGCTCCTCCTCGGGCCGGGCGTTGACCAGCGCCAGATAGCGATCCAGCCGCCGCTGGAGGCGGGTCATTGTCTCCCGGCCCCTGGCCGTCAGGGAGAGGGTGACCACCCGCCGGTCAGGGCAGCTGCGCCGCCGGGTGAGAAAGCCCTCCTTCTCCAGCTTTTTGCACAGGGAGGAGGCGTTGGCCTGGCCCATGGCGGTGATCTCGCTGATATCGCCCACCGTCGCGTCCTGGCGGCACAGCTGGAGCAGCACCCGGGCCTGGAGGGGCGTGAGCCCCTCCGCCTGCACCATAGGCTCCAGCAGGCGGGAGGTTTTGGCTTTCAGGGTCTGGAATACGGCGAGGATGGAAATATGCTCGCCCTCATGCACAGAATCACCTCCAGATATATTTGCTTCACATATATTAGCGCGGACGATTTCCCGTGTCAAGGAAAATATATGTTGTTCACATATTGTTTACAGGCGCGAAAAAGCCCCCTCCTGGATGGGAGGGGGCCGGGATTACCGCTTCCCCGACAGGGCGAAGCCCAGCACCGTCCCGCACAGCCCCCCGATGATGTGGGTGAGCTGGGAGATGTTGTCCTTGACGAAGATGGCGTCCCACAGCTCCCCGCCCAGGTAGAACACCGCCACCAAAATCAGGGTGGTGGGGATGGTGCCGTTGCGCACGCCCCCGAAGGAGGAGAGCAGGATCATCATGAACACGATGCCCGACGCGCCCAGCAGGGCGGTATGGGGGAAGAAGATGAACTGCACCAGCCCGGACACCAGGGCGGTGAACAGGATGGCCCACAGCACGTTCCAGCTGCCGAAGCGGTCCTCCAGGTTGGGGCCCAGCACCAGGATGAGCACCATGTTGCCGATGTAGTGGGCGTAGCCGCTGTGGCCCAGCACGTGGCCGAAAAAGCGGAACCAGGCCAGCGGATCGGCCAGGGAGCACTGGTAGACGGAGAACAGGCGGGCGTTGGCCCAGCCCCCGGTGAGGTAGTTGGCTGCCAGCGCCAGCAGGGACAGCAGGGCGAAGGTGAGGGCCACCGGGGCGTTGTAGGAGATCTTCATGGTGGGGCGGTTCATATCGCTGCGGGCCATATTGGTCACCTCGAAGTATAATACTGCCAACCGCAGGGGCGGCTGGCAGTATTATACCCGAGTTTTGGCAAAAAGGGAAGGGGAATTTATGCGCCCGGGGATTGCGGTGGCAGCCTGGGATCAGGCCCCCGCTGCTGGGAAGGCGCTGCCGGGGCGCGTTGCCTTTTTTAGATAAATCGGGGGAGGTATAAAGAGCGTTATATGTTGATTCTTCACAGGTTCTGTGGTATGATAATACTGAAAGAGAAGTGATTTTGAGCCCCATCCCTTTTATGTCCCGCATTACACCATTGATAGCGTAATTGCCTTTTTGCGGTAGAATAACGGATGCCGTATTGCTGGCGGTGTTTTTTCAACACTGGATACAGGGAGGGAGTTTTCTATGGGAAAAAACGATATGGCGCGGCTGTCCTGGTGGGCCCATTGGTACTTGCCCCAGGGGGAGGCGGAGGGCGTTATTGCCGGCTATGGGGATGAGGCGGGCGCGGCGCCTCGCGCCGGCGGGGAACGGCCGCGGGAAGCGGCAAAGAAATTTGTCCGGCCCCAATCCTATTACGTTTGGCTGGGTGTGTTCGCAATTTTGGCCGCCTGCGCCGTGATTCCCGTGCTGAGTTCCAAAAAATTCGGGTTGGAAGCACTGCGCGTCGTTTGGAAAAGCCTGTTTTCCACTGGCTTCCCGTTATACCGCATCTTTCTGGCGGTAGGGGTGGCACTGCCCCTGGTCTGGTTCCGGCGGCGGAAGGGGGATAAAAACCCGCCCTTGCCAAAGCCGGCTGCCGTTATGCTGGCAATATTGGTGATAACGATGGGAATTATGTGGTGGATGCTGTGCGGGCCTGTCCATATGCCCTTCACCGGCGACGGCCCCATTTTGGCGGGGATGTATGCCGGGGAACTCAACGCGCTGTTCTTCAAAGGCGTTGCCGCGCTGCTGGCGGCAGCGGGTGTGGCGGGGCTGGTGAACGCCCGCGCCGTTGACCGCCGGTGGCGGGCGGTGTATGTCCTCAGCCTGTGCGCGCTGATGATGGCGCTGAAAATCTCAAGTATGTTCGTTTATTTTGATGTGTCCTCTACTCCAATCGAGTGGGCCTTTTCAACCATGCTGGAACTCACTGTGGTGGGGATCGCCGGGGCTGGGGCGGCCCTGTGCTGGTAAAGCTCAACAGGGCCGCGCCTGTTTCCACAGAATAAAAAGTCCGGGAAAGTTTCCCGGACTTTTTCGTTGGGCTCCCGCCCTCGCTCCGCTCCAAGCTCCCTCGCTGTCCGCTTCTCCGCGCTTCTGCGGTGTCACGCTGCGAAGCGGCCAGGGCGCTCGGTCGCTTTCGCTGCGGCTCAAGCAAAACCCAGTCCCCCTGCGGGGCCTTGGGCTTTTGCTTTCGCTCCGCTCCAAGCTCCCTTGCTGTCCGCTTCTCCGCGCTTCTCAAACATCCCACTTGAGCGGCCCGCCATCCTTATCCACCAGGGGGCACAGCCCGCCCGCGTAGCCGGACTGGGCAAACAGGTACTGCACGCCGGTGGCGGTGTCCATCAGCACCATGCGCTGGGGGGCGCTCAGGCCGTTGCCCTCCGAGTGAATAACTTGAAAGCGGTCGTTTTTTGCCATGGGTATCCCTCCTTCTTTTCTAACAAATAATATTATAGTGTAAATTACATGAACCTGTCAAGACGGGACCGGCCATTTTTATGAATTCTTAATTTTGAGCCGGACGGTGGAAAACACCAGCGCCGCCATGGCCGCGCACATGACCACGCCGTTGACCCGCACCGCCCAGTCGGGCAGGGGGGAGGAGAGCCGCCCCACCGTCCACAGCGTCACCGACAGGAACAGCGTCAAAAGGCTTACCAACTGTAATTTTTTCATGAAATATCCTCCTTTGGAATCAGCGCCGCCATGTCGGCGGGCAGGGGGGCGGCAAAGCGCAGCCGCTCCCCGGTGACCGGGTGCAGAAGCTCCAGCCGGGCGGAGTGGAGGGCGGGGCGGGCAATCAGCGCCCGGTCCTCCCGCCCGTACAGGAAATCCCCGGTGAGGGGGCAGCCGATGTGGGCCATGTGCACCCGGATCTGGTGGGTGCGGCCCGTATCCAGCTCCAGCTCCAAAAGGGTGCGGGGGCCCAGGGGGCGAGCCACTTTATAGCGGGTGCGGGCGGGCCGGCCGTCCGGGCGCACCTCCCGGGCCATGAGAGAGCCCTCCGCCCGGCCGATGGGGGCGTCGATCACGCCGGAGGGGGCGGGGGGCGCGCCGTCGCACACCGCCAGGTACACCCGGCGGAAGGCCCCGGAATGGAGCTGGTTTTTCAGCTTCTCCTGGGCGTGGGGATGCTTGGCCGCGACGACCAGCCCGGAGGTGCCCTTGTCCAGCCGGTGGACGGGGTGGAAATCGGACTCCTCCCCGCACTCTTTGTAATGATACATCAGAAAATTACCCAGGGTATCGTCAAAGTGGCCGTGGCCTGGGTGGACCAGCACCCCGGGGGCCTTGTTGAGCACGACAAGGTCCCCGTCCTCGTACACGATGTCCAGCGGGCCGGGGGCGGGCGCCACGCCGGAGGAGATCACTGGGTCGGTGAGGCGGACGGCCAGCGTCTGCCCCTCTTGGGCCCGGACGCGGACGTTCACCCGCGCGCCGTCCAGGGTGACGCCGTCCTCCAGCCACTTCACCCGGCGCAGCACCGTGCCGGACAAGCCCAAGCGGCGGCGCAGGAGGGTGTTCACCTCCAGCCCCGCCAGCTCAGGGGTGATGTTTAAGGTGAGATACCGGGCGCTCACAGCTTTTTGGACAGGTAGAGGCAGGCGATGAGCCAGATGACGACGTACACCGCCACCACCCCCAGCACCGCCAGGGCGGCAGCCATGCTCACCGCCACCAGCACGAACATGGAGGCCGCGGCGGCAAAAAAGGTAAACATCCCGGCAAACTGGAAGGACTGGTTGATGATGGTTTTCTCCCGCTCGTCCTGCTCCTGGATCTTGGCCTTTTTCCGGGCCGCCGGGTTGGACAGCAGGTAGGTCACCCGCACCAGCAGGAGCACCGCCCCGAGGCAGATGCCGCTGGCCCCGCCCAGGTAGAAGCCCCGGGCGAAGTCGGGCAGCACGTCGCTGCCGTCCACCAGCAGGAAGTAGCACAGGATGCCCACCACCCCCACCGCCAGCAGGCCGAAGCCCACCCAGCGGCGGCGGCGCAGGGAGCGCTCGAAGTCGGACGCGTCAAAGAGGTGCATCAGCATGGCGTGTCCTCCCCCCGGCCCAGCAGGCGCAGCTTGAAGGCGTGGAACCTGTCAAACAGGGGCCGGGTCTTGGGCGAGCCGTAGAGCAGGCCGATGAGCATCGCGCCGCAGGCCGCGCCGGACAGGAAGTGGGCGATGGTGGCCGCGGGGCCCCCCAGCTCCAGCACGTGGCGGATGAACAGGGAGATGAACAGCAGGGCGAAGCCCACGAACAGGGCGGGATTCACTTGGAAATTACAGTTGCGCTTCATAATTTCTCCTCCTTACATATACGGGTCAGTATTTGCGCTGGAAGTACCAGCACAGGGCCTCGGCGGCCAGCCGCCGGGCCATGTACAGCCAGAACGGGATGTTGTGGGCCAGGACGGGGTCGTAAAAGACGGCGTACAACAGGGCGGCCGCCAGGAGCGCCACGTCCTCCGCCTGGGAGCAGCGCCACGCGGCCCGCCGGCGGATCATCTGCACCCGCTCGTCCCCGTCCTCCGCGTCCAGCTCCCGCCGCTCCTCGGGGGGCAGCTCCTGGTAGCGCTCCCGCTGGAAGAAGAGGAGGGCCAGGACAAAAATGCCGCCGCCCACGAGCCCGCCGGACAGCCGCTCCCGCAGGAGGGCGGGGGCGAAGGGCAGGGCCAGCAGGAGGCCGGCGGCGATCACCCCGGCGGCCAGGGCCCACATCCATTTGGCCGGTTTTTGTTTGAATGAGCTCATGGCGATTCCTCCTCAAATAAGAATATGTCCTCGATGGTGGTCTCAAAATATTTCGCGATCTTGTGGGCCAGCAGGAGGGAGGCGTTGTATCGCCCGCTCTCCAGCGAGATGATGGTCTGCCGGGTGACGGCCACCGCCTCGGCCAGCTCCGCCTGGGAAATGCGCCGGGCCTTGCGCAGCTCGGCGATGCGGTTTTCCATGTCATCCCTCCTTACGAGGTAAGTAGTCTGCTCCATTTCAGTCCTCCTTGCCGTCGTCCCCGTCCTTTTTCCTTCTGGAAAAGGCCAGGGCGGCGGCGCTCACGCACAGCAGGATGGCCGCGATCGCGCCAATGGTATCCATAATAATTCACCTCCAAGAATGTAAAGTTCGCTTTACGGTCTGAGTATAGCACGCTTTACATTTCATGTCAAGTGTGTTTTACATTTTCCCGGAAGAAATTTTTGGAGGGCAAAAAAGCGCCCGGCCGTTTGGCCGGGCGCTTCGGGCGTCTCGCGCTATTCCGCTGATATCATATAATAATACACAGGCTGGCCGCCGGACAGCAGGGTGATCTCGGCGTTGGGGCACTGCTCCTGGAAGATGGACAAGGCCTCGCCCGCCTGCTCCTCCGTCACGTCCTCGCCGTAGAAGATGCTGATGAACTCGGCGTTCTGCTGGCTGCCCGACTGGGCCAGGTGGGTCAGAAGCCTGCCGATGTCCTGATCGGTGGCGAAGAGCTGGCCCTCTGCCAGGGCCATGTAGTCCCCTTCGTGGATTTTGAAGCCGTCGAAGTCGGAGTCCCGGGCGGCGTAGGTGATCTCGGAGGTGCGCACATTTTTGCGGGCCTCCTCCATGGCGGCGGCGTTGGATTCGGCGTCCGCCTCCGGGTCCAGCACCAGCATGGCGGAGATGCCCTGGGGGACGGTGCGGGTGGGGATGACCACCACCTGCTTGTCGGGGACAAAGCCCACGCACTGCTGGGCGGCCATGATGATGTTTTTGTTGTTGGGCAGGACGAACACCACCTCGGCGGGGGTGCTGTCGATGGCCCGCAGGATGTCTTCGGTGGAGGGGTTCATGGTCTGGCCGCCGGAGATGATGGCGTCCACCCCCAGGTCCTGGAACACGCTGGCCATGCCCCCGCCCGCGCACACGGACACCACGCCGTATTTCTTCTCCGGGGCGGCCACCGTCCACTTCCCGGCGCTGTTCTCCTGGGCCTCCAGCTCGGCCTCCACCTGCTCCAAATCGTCGGTGGACTGGGCCTTTTTGCCCGCGGCCAGCTCCTCGGCCTGGGTGCGCATGTTCTCAATCTTGGCCAGCTCCAGGGTGCCGTATTTCTGGGCCTCGCTCAGCGCCGCGCCGGGGATGTCGGTGTGGACGTGGACCTTGAAGGACTCGTCGTCCTCGCCGATGACCAGGCTGTCGCCGATGCTGTTCAGGTAGGCGCGGAAGGGGTCGATGGATTTATCCGCCGTTTTGCGCACGATGAACACCGTGTCGAAGGTGAAGGTGATGTCCTCCTCGGACAGGGCGGCAAAGTCGGCGCTCTCCTTGGCGGGCAGCCCGCTGTCCTCCTCCTCCGGGACGGGCAGGCCCCGCAGCTCGTCCAGCATCCCCTGGAGGATGCACAAAAAGCCCTTGCCCCCCGCGTCCACCACCCCGGCCTTCTTCAGCACCGGGTTCTGGTTCACCGTGTCCGCCAGGGCAACCTGGCCTTCGGCGATGGCGGCCTCCAGCACCGCCTCCACGCTGTTGCGCTCCTGGGCGGCCTCGGACGCCTTGGCGGCGGCCAGGCGGGACACCGTCAAGATGGTGCCCTCGGCGGGCTTCATCACCGCCTTGTAGGCGGCGGAAACCCCCTCGTTCAAGGCGGCGGCAAAGGCAATGCCGTCCGCCTCGTCCCGCTCCTTCAGCCCCTTGGACACGCCCCGGAACAGCAGGGACAGGATGACCCCCGAGTTGCCCCGGGCCCCCCGGAGCAGGGCGGAGGCGTTGACGGAGGCGGCCTTGCCGATGGACTGGGCCGGTTTCTTCTTTGCCTCGGCGGCGGCGGTGCCGATGGTCAGGGACATGTTGGTGCCGGTGTCCCCGTCGGGGACGGGGAATACGTTCAGGTCGTTGATGGCCTGCTTCTGGACGCTGATGGAGGCGGAGCCGTGGATCACCATGCGCTGAAACAGCGCGCCGTCGATGATGTCTACCATAGTTTGGATATCCTCTCTTTCTGGGCCGGTTCAGCCGATCACCATGGAATCCACGCAGACGTTGACGCTGCGCACCTCCACCCCGGTGAGGCGGTGGACGTTGTACTTCACTTCGTTCTGGATGGACTGGCCCACCGCCACCAGGTTCACCCCGTTGTCCACGATGATGTGCAGGTAGATGGAGATGGACTGGTCGTCGTTGTAGACGATCTTCACGCCCTTGGACATGGATTCCCGCCGCAGCAGGTGGACCAGCCCGTCGGTCTTGGAGCGGAACGCCATGCCCTTCACGCCGTAGCAGCTGGTGGCTACCGCGCCGGTGAGGTTGGAGTATACGTCGCTGGTCAGGCGGACGAGACCCTTTTCAGTCTGTATTTTCATGGGAACCTTCCTTTCTTTGCGCGCAAGGGGGCTGCCGTTTCTGTTTCATTCGCTCCCCATATTGTATTCTATTTCATTGGAAAATACAAGCCCGTTTTGTTGCCGAAATATTTGGGGACTCCCCGGGTATTTTGGGGAGTTTTCCCCCTTGGCCTCCGGCGGGGTACTTTCTGCCCGTGCAGAAAGTACCCAAAGACACGCCCAAGGGGGAGGCCGCCGGTTCGCACAGCCCACAGGGCGGGCTGCGCGCTCAGGACGGGCTCCCCCTTGAGAATCCCCCGGTTCTGCGGGGGAGCCCGGTACGGGAGCGGGTGCGCGCCCTTCCGGCGCGCGGCGCTTTCGACGCGGCTGCCCCCATTTGCGCTGCCGCCCGTGTCCGGACACCGCCCGCAGCCCGGCCCCCGGGGCCGCGCCTCAGTGCCGCAGAGTGCAAAGCATCCCGCCGCCATTCGGAAAAGGGGGCTTTTTGGCAAAAGATCACCCCGGACAGATGTCCGGGGCGAGGGTGCGGACAATCTCAAGGAAGAAGTGTGTCATACGGGACGTTTAAAATGTCCCGCAGGGCGCGCAATTCCGCCGCATAGATGTGGCGCTGGCCTACTTCCATTTTGGCGACGGCGCTGCGGGTTACGTCACATCCCTTGGTTTGAAGGCGGGCGGATAACTGCGCCTGCGTTAAACCGCGCGCCTCCCGCAGGGCACGTATTTGCCGGCCTACGATGAAATCATAGGAGTAATCCACGCAGTCACCACCATTGCACTCATATCAGAGCAAGCTTAATCTTGATACTACCCCAAATGTGTGCTATCATTGCACCCGTATAGGTGCAATGATAAATTTTTTAGGAGGTGCAAGGTGGATTTGTTAATGAATGAACCGGGTTCCGAGGCCCCTTATCGGGAGATGTACCTGAGGCTGTTCCGGGCGGCAGCGTAAACAGGGGGAACCGGGTGGAAAGCCGCTGGTGCCGGAAGGGGCTGCGCCTCAGCGCCGCAAAGTGCAAAACATCCCTGCCATGAAGGCAGGGATGTTTCTATTCGGACTGTTCGTTGTGTATTTCTTCCAGGCACTGTGGCGACAATATTGTTAAAGCTGGTGTTGTGCTTGGCCGCGAGGGCGTTGAGCTCGTCAATGACAGTTTGGCGCAGGTAAATGCTTTTATAAGTGGATTCCACCTTGTTCCGCGCCTTTTTTGGCTGAAACGGCATCCTATTCACCTCATGAGGCAAGGGAGAGCTTATTCGTGCGTTTCGCTGTCATAATCCTTCAGGCACTGTTCAATCATGCTCACAACAATGGCATTGAAGCTGGTTTCGTTTTCCGCCGCCAGCTTTTCGATTTTGTCAATGGTGCGCTGGCGCAGATATATCGTTTTATAGGCGGCTTCGCCCTTACGTTGAATATTATTGGGGCCAAACGGCATATTCAATCACCTCAACAGAATTTTAACTTATTTCCTGTGGTATTTATAAGGTAAAATTAAGCAATTTTTAAGTGGTAAATAAATTGTAATTACAATGCATACATGCTATAATCTGTTAGAGGTGAAAAATATGGCGGATTATCAAGAAATGTATCTGACACTGTTCCGGGCGGCGGCAAAGGCCATCGAGCTGCTGGACAGGGGGAAGGGGATGGAGGCCCGGGCGCTGCTGATCCGGGCGCAGCAGGAGACGGAGGAGCTTTATATCGAAGGGGAATAAAAAGGAAGTACGGCCCGGACGGCGCGCAGCTGAGGCGCGAAACCGTGGGCCGTACTTTTTTTCTGTGCCTGGATACGGGCGGCAGCATAAACAGGGGGGAACGGGTGGAAAGCCGCCGGCGCCGGAAGGGCCTGCGCCCGCCCTCCGTATAGGGCGTCCCCCGCGCCGGGGGTTCTTAGGGGACAGCGCGCCTGTGAGAACCGAACGCGCCCTTGGCGTTCGGATTTGAACCGGCGGGCGGCCCCCTAAGTGTGTCTTTGCCTACTTTCTGCACAAGCAGAAAGTAGGTTGCCTCACTCCATGAGGGAGCACACCAGCTCGGTATAGGCCGCCGGGTCCTCGATGGGCAGGCCGGCGATGAGCAGGGCCTGGTGGTAGAGCACCTGGACGTACTTGGCGGCGCGGTCCTTGTCGTCCGCGTCCAGGGCGGATTTGAGCGCCGCGAAGGGGGCGGCGGCGGGGTTGAGCTCCAGCACGTGCTCGGCCTTCATGGGGCCCATGGGGGAGGGGCCCTCCAGCTTGGAGAAGTATTTCTCCATCTCCAGGGACATGGGGCCGTCCGCCGTCATGCACACCGGGGCGGTCTTGAGAATTTTGGACACCCGGGCCTCCTTGATTTTGTCCCCCAGGGTCTCCTTCACAAAGTCCAGGACGGGCTTGGCCTGCTCAGCTTTCTTTTCCTGCTCCGCCTTTTCCTCGTCGGTCTCGGGCAGGGCGTCCGGGTCGGATACCGGCTTCAGCGCCTTGCCCGACACCTCCCGCAGAGCCTGCATGACGAACTCGTCCACCTCCTCGGTGAGGTACAAGATCTCCCAGCCCTTGTCGGCGATGCGCTCCACCTGGGGCAGGCGGGCGGCCTGCTCCTTGGTATCGGCGCACACGTAGTAGATAAACTCCTGCCCCTCGCCCATGCGCTCCACATACTCGGCCAGGGAGGCCAGCTTGCCCTCCTTGGAGGTGGTGAAGAGCAGCAGGTCCTGCAAAAGCTCCTTCTTGGCCCCGTAGCCCTCGGTGACGCTGTACTTGAGCTGGCGGCCGAAGGCGGCCCAGAACTTCTCGTATTTTTCCCGGTCGTCCTTCATCAGCTTGACCAGCTCGTTCTTGATCTTCTTCTCCAGGGCGGCGGCGATGATCTTCAGCTGGCGGTCGTGCTGGAGCAGCTCCCGGGAGATGTTCAGCGAGAAGTCGGGGGAGTCCACCACGCCCTTCACGAACCGGAAGCAGTCGGGGAGCAGGTCGGCGCACTTGTCCATGATGAGCACCCCGGAGGAGTAGAGCTGGAGGCCCTTCTCATACTCCCGGGTGTAGAAGTCGTAGGGGGTGGCGGAGGGGATGAAGAGCAGGGCCTTGAAGGTCACGGTGCCCTCGGAGGAGGTGGTGACGGTGGCCAGGGGAGGCTGCCAGTCGCCGAACTTCTCCCGGTAGAAGCTGTCGTATTCCTCCTGCTCCACCTTGGAGCGGGGGCGCTGCCACAGGGGCACCATGGAGTTGATGGTCTTTTCCTCCACCACCGTCTCCCACTCCGGCTTGTAGTCGTCCGGGGCGTCCTCCGGTTTCTCCTTCTGCCGGTAGTCCTCCACCTCCATGCGGATGGGGTGGCGGATATAGTCGGAATACTTCTTAATCAGGGCTTGCAGGCGGGAGGTTTCCAGGTACTCGCCGTAGGTTTCCTCCTCGCTGTCGGCCTTGATGTGCATGACGACGTCGGTGCCGGGGGCGTCCTTTTCGCATTCGGTGATGGTGTAGCCGTCCGCCCCGGAGGACTTCCAGCAGTGGGCCGTGTCCTCCCCGTGGCGGCGGGTGATGACGGTCACCTCGTCCGCCACCATAAAGGCGGAGTAGAAGCCCACGCCGAACTGGCCGATGATGTCCGCCGCGCTGTCCTTCTCCATGCCCTCCTTGAACTGGAGGGAGCCGCTGCGCGCGATGGTGCCCAGGTTCTGCTCCAGCTCCTGGGCGGTCATGCCCACGCCGTTGTCCGACACCGTGAGGGTCCGGGCGTCCTTGTCCGGGGTCACGGTGATGCGCATGTCCCCCCGCTTGACCTTCACCGTGTCGTCCGTCAGGGACAGATAGGCCAGCTTGTCGATGGCGTCGCTGGCGTTGGAGATGATCTCCCGGAGGAAGATCTCCTTGTGGGTGTAGATGGAGTTGACCATCAGGTCCATCAGCCGCTTGGATTCCGCTTTGAACTGCTTCTTTGCCATAATTCGCGCACCTCATTATATTAAAATTTAAAAAAACAAGGTTTTAGCACTCTGAAAGAAAGAGTGCTAACGGTATGATAATACACCGGTTTGGATTTTGCAAGGGGTATCGCAGAAAATTCACAAATTTCCCGGAATATCCGGGGGTCCGCTGGACAAAATATGGCTGGATGAAAGAATCAGGTCGGGAAGAAGGAAAAGGATGAAAGTTTTGGTTGCCTTTACTTACACGTGGTGTTATAATGTGTTGATGGGAAATGGGCTCCCCGGCGAGGGCTGTGGTTGAGCGGTTTCCCCTTTGTGAAGATTTTTAGAGGGAACCACCCCTCTTTACCCATTAAACCGGTATTGCCGGGAGTCAGAGGTGCTGATTTGAAAAAGTATGTGATTCACGGCGGGCGTCCGCTGTATGGCAAGGTTGAGATCAGCGGCGCCAAGAACGCCGCCGTCGGTATTATCCCCGCGGCCCTTTTGGTGGAGGGGCCCTGCCGCATTGAAAATATTCCCGCCATCAGCGATGTGGATCTGCTGCTGGACATCCTCCGGGACCTGGGGGCCCGGGTGAGGCTCATCAACCGCACCACCGTGGAGGTGGACTGCACCGCCGCCCGGTGCCAGGCCGTCCCCTATGACGCGGGGCGCAAGCTCCGGGCCAGCTATTACCTGATGGGGGCGATGCTGGGCCGGTTCGGCCGGGCCGAGGTGCCCCTGCCCGGCGGGTGCGACTTCGGCAGCAGGCCCATCGACCAGCACCTCAAGGGCTTTGCCGCCCTGGGGGCGGAGGTCACGGTGGAAAAGGGCTATATGTGCGCCGGGGCCGACGGCGGGCGGATGAAGGGCAGCCAGATCTACCTGGACGTGGCCAGCGTGGGGGCCACCATGAACCTGATGCTGGCCGCCGTGCTGGCAAAGGGCACCACCGTCATCGAAAATACCGCCAGGGAGCCCCATATCGTGGATTTGGCCAATTTCCTCAACTCCATGGGGGCGGATATCACCGGCGCGGGCACCGATATGATTAAAATCCGGGGTGTGGACAAGCTGCGGGGCGGGGAGTACTCCATCATCCCCGACCAGATCGAGGCGGGCACCTATATGGCCGCCGTCACCGCCGCCGGGGGCGAGGTGCGGGTGTGCAACATCATCCCCAAGCATATGGAATGCATCACCGCCAAGCTGGTGGAGATGGGCGCCGAGGTGGAGGAGGAGGGGGATTCCCTCATCGTCCGCCGCCATGACCCCCTCCAGCGCACCAATGTCAAGACCATGTTCTACCCAGGCTTCCCCACCGATATGCACCCCCAGATCGCCGCCGCGCTCTGCCTGGCCCGGGGCACCAGCGTCATTACCGAGGGCGTGTGGGACAACCGTTACCGCTATACCGAGGAGTTCCGCCGCCTGGGCGCCAAGATCCAGGTGGACGGCAAGATCGCCATCATCGAGGGCGTGGAGAAGCTCACCGGCGCGCCCATGGAGGCCTGCGACCTGCGGGCCGGGGCGGGCATGATTATCGCCGGACTGGCCGCCCAGGGGACCAGCGAGATTTCCAACGTGAAGCACATCGAGCGGGGCTACGAGGACATCATTGGCAAGCTGTCCCGCATTGGCGCGGACATCCGGGTGGTGGAGGTGCCCGACCCCGAGCGGAAAAAGGAGACGATCGCCGGGTAATGGCGCGGAGCCGCCGTGAGCAGCGCGGATGGAGCGGAGCGAGGGCAAAAGCCCAAGGCCCGCAGGGGCGGGACAGGGCTTTGCCCGAGACGGAGCGGAAGCGACTGAACGTCTGGGGCGCTTCGCAGCGTGAATAGGCAGGCCTAGTTAAATATACAGCTTTTGCCGGAAAGGACGGTATCCTTTCCGGCTTGTTCGTGGAATTGAGACAATGGGGTGGTGCGTTATGCTGAGGGTGGCCACGCTGGCCAGCGGGTCGTCGGGAAACTGCGCGGTGGTCAGCGACGGGCGGGTACATATCCTGATCGACGCGGGTATCTCCACCCGGCGCATCGCCCAGGGGCTCAAGGCGCTGGGGACGGAGCTGCGGCACGTGTCCGGCGTGCTCATCACCCATGAGCACACCGACCACGTATCCGCCCTGCCCGTGCTGTGCCGCCAGACGGGGGCGGCGCTGTATACCGCGGAGGGGACGGCCTGCGAGCTGTGCGGACGCTGGCAGGGAATGGTGGAACGGTTCCGGGTGTTCGAACCGGGACAGCGGTTTGAGCTGTGCGGGTTGGAGGTCGGCACCTTCCCCACCAGCCATGACTGCGCCTGCCCGGTGGGCTACTGGGTGACGGACGGAAAACGGAAGGTGGCGCTTTGTACCGACACCGGGGCGGCCACCGCCCAGGCCCGGGAGGGGGTGCGGGGGGCGCACACCCTCATCGGGGAGTTCAACTATGACCCGGAAATGCTCAGGAGGGGGCCCTACCCCCTCCACCTCCAAAACCGCATCCGGGGGGAGCGGGGGCACCTGTCCAACCAGGCGGGGGGCGAGCTGGCCGCCTGGGCGGCGGCCCGGGGGACAAGCCGGGTGATCCTGGCCCACCTGTCGGCGGAGAACAACCGGCCCGGGCTGGCGCTGGAGGCGGCGAGAAAAGCCCTGGGCGGGCTGGGGCTGGGGGAGGACGACGTGGAATTGATCGCCGCGCCGCGCAGTGAGGCGACAGGGTGGTTTGAGGTATAAACGGGGCTTCCGCAAAGCCGGCCTTCAGGCTTTGCGGTGAGCGGGCCTTTGCCGCGGGCGCGGCCAATCGGGACGTGAATGGGAGGGCTTGCGATGGTGGACATAACGGTTATCTGCGTCGGGAAGCTGAAGGAGAAGTTTTACCAGGAGGCGGCGGCGGAGTACGCCAAGCGGCTGAAGGGGTACTGCAAGCTGAATATTGTGGAGCTGGCGGAGCAGAAGCTGCCCAAAAACCCCTCCCTGGGGGAGATCCAGGGGGCGCTGGAAAAGGAGGGGGACGCCGTCCGGGCCAAGATCCCCCCCAACTCCAGCGTCATCGCCCTGGCCGTCGAGGGGACGCTGCGCTCCAGCGAGGAGCTGGCGGCCATGATCTCCACCTGGAGCCACAACGCCGCCAAGCACCTGGTGTTCGTCGTCGGCGGGTCCTACGGGCTGCACCCCTCCGTCAAGGCGGGGGCGTGGGCCATGCTGTCCATGTCGCCCATGACCTTTCCCCACCATCTGGCGCGGGTGATGCTGCTGGAGCAGATTTACCGGGCGTTCAAAATCCAGGAGGGGGGAGACTACCATAAATAAGAAGCGCGGAGCCGTCGTGAGCAGCGCGGATGGACCAAGGCGAGGGCGAGCGGAGGGGCGCGCAGCGGCCCGCAGACCAGCCCGAGCCGGAGGGAAGCCGCGCGCCGCGAACAGGCGGAGCGTGACAGGGAAGAAGCGCGGAGAAGCGGACAGCGAGGGAGCTTGGAGGGGAGCGAAGGCGAGAGCCCAGGCACAACGGAGTTGGGCCGGGTCTTGCCCGAGGCGGAGCGAAAGCGACCGAGCGCCCTGGCCGCATCGCAGCGTGACAGGGAAGAAGCGCGGAGCCGTCGTGAGCAGCGCGGATGGACCAAGGCGAGGGCGAGCGGAGGGGCGCGCAGCGGCCCGCAGACCAGCCCGAGCCGGAGGGAAGCCGCGCGCCGCGAACAGGCGGAGCGTGACAGGGAAGAAGCGCGGAGAAGCGGACAGCGAGGGAGCTTGGAGGGGAGCGAAGGCGAGAGCCCAGGCACAACGGAGTTGGGCCGGGTCTTGCCCGAGGCGGAGCGAAAGCGACCGAGCGCCCTGGCCGCATCGCAGCGTGACAGGGAAGAAGCGCGGAGAAGCGGACAGCGCAGGGGCGCGAATCCGCAATAAACGATTTGATCCCGGAGCAGAATTTGCTCCGGAATTTTTTTGTGCCTTGCACCGGGACAGGCAACCAAACGGGTGTTTGGACGAGGCGCGAGGAGGCTGGAAATGGGTACGCAGAAAAAATCCGAGGAGCGCAGGGCCCGGCAGGAGCTGACGGACGAGCTGCGCAGGCTTGCGAAGTGGAAAAACAACGATGTGGTCAAGCTGGCCTTCCTGGACGGGGAAGAGGCGGACAAGGTGGACGCATTGGATTTGTCCGGGGTGGTGGAGCTCAGGCGCAACGCCAACGGAACCTTTGAGGCCAAGTTCGTGGACAAGGTGCGGGTGCTGGCCATGCTCCGGGAGGTGCTGGACGAGGGGCATGGCGGGGCGCTGGAGGACTTTTTGGACGGACTGTACCGGGACAAGGACGGTGACAGGGCGTGAAAAGGGTGGAATTCTCCCCGAAACAGCGGCAGGTGCTGGACTGGTGGAGACAGGACGGGATGGACGCCGTCATCTGCGACGGGGCGGTGCGCTCCGGCAAGACCTTCGCCCTGGGCGTGTCCTTCTTCCTGTGGGCCATGGCCCGGTTCCAGAGGCAGAGGTTCGGCCTGTGCGCCGCGTCCATCAACGGGGTGCGGCGCAACCTGCTGGCCCAGGCCCGGCCTGTGCTGGAGGGGCTGGGGTTCCGGTGGGAGGAGAAAATAAGCCGGAACGAGGTGGTCCTCCGGGGCGGGGGACGGGAAAATCTGTTCTACCTCTACGGCGGGGGGGACGAGGGGAGCTACGCCTCCATCCAGGGGGTGACGCTGGCGGGGATTCTGCTGGACGAGGCGGCGCTGATGCCCCGCTCCTTTGTGGAGCAGGCCTGCGCCCGGTGCTCCGTGCAGGGCGGCAAGGTGTGGTTTTCCTGCAATCCGGCCGGGCCGGAGCACTGGTTTTACCGGGAGTGGATCTGCAAGGCGGAGGAGAAGCGGGCGCTCTACCTGCGCTTCACCATGGAGGACAACCCGGGGCTGTCCCCCAAGGTGCGGGAGCGGTATGGGCGGATGTTCCAGGGGGCGTTTTACCGGCGGTATGTGCTGGGGGAGTGGACGGCGGCGGAAGGGCTGGTATATGACTTCTTCGACCGGGACGCCATGCCCGACGCGCCGGAGGGGGAGTTCGCCAGATGGCGGATTTCCTGCGATTATGGCACCAGGAACCCGGCTTCCTTTGGACTTTGGGGGGAAATGGACGGGATCTGGTACAGGGTGAAGGAGTTCTACTACGACGCCAGGGAGCGGGGACGGCAGAAAACCGACGGGGAATACGCGGAGGATTTGAAAAATCTGGCCGGGGGGCGTTGCATCGAAACGGTCATCGTGGACCCGTCGGCGGCCAGCTTTATTGAGGCGCTGCGGCGGGAGGGCTGGCGGGTGCGCAGGGCGGACAACCGGATATCGGAGGGCATACGGCGCACCGCCCAGGCGCTGAAGAGCGGGAAAATCGTGATCTGCCGGGGGTGCCAGGCGGCGGCAAGGGAGTTTGGGCTGTACCGCTGGGAGGAGGGCGGCCAGGACCGGGTGAGAAAGGAACATGACCACGCCATGGACGATATCCGCTATTTCGTGATGGCGCTGGACTCCGGCGGGGGGAGCGCCGCCCTGGCTGTGGAACGGCGGGTGTTTTAGGAGGGGGGAACTCCCCCGGAAGGGGGTTTCCATAGATATTTTGCGCGCGAGAGGAGAATGAGGTATGGATATCTGTTTCGAGGGCATTGGCCAGACGGCCGCCACGTTCCGGGCGGAAAGCGGGGTCGGGCCGGGTATGGCGGTGACGCTCACGGGGAGCGGCGCCGTGGGACTGGGCGAGGACGGCGACCCGCCCTGCGGCGTGGCGCTGGGCGGCGTGCGCGGCGGCGCGGCGGCGGTGCAGATCGGCGGCGCGGCCAAGGTGGGCTGGTCCGGCGCCGCCCCGTCGGCGGGCTGGCAGAACCTGGCCTGCGACGGCCAGGGCGGCGTGAAGACCGTGAGCGCCGGCGGGGTGAAGTGGCTGGTGCTGGCGGTGGACGAGGACGCCAAAACCGTGGTTGTGAAATTGTAAGGCGGAAAAGGAGGAATGGGTATGGCGCAGAGATTTGACAACGTGAAGCTGGAAAAGGGCATGTACCACGAGGCGGGCAGGTCCTTTACCCAGGTGCTGGAGAAGCTGGACCCCAGCGAGCAGTACCGGGGCACCGCGCTGGAGGGGCTGGACGCCTACCAGCGGCAGCTCAAGCGATTCGACATCCGGGTGAAGGGGGCCGGGTCCGACCTGGTGGACAAGTTCTTCTCCACCGCCCAGTCGGCGGTGCTCTTCCCCGAGTACATCGCCCGGGCGGTGAAGGTGGGCATGGAGGAGGCCAACATCCTCCCCGACATCACCGCCACCGAGACCCTCATCGAGGGGATGGACTACCGCTCCATCACCTCCGCGCCCGAGGACGAAAAGCAGCTCAAGCAGGTGGCCGAGGGGGCCGCCATCCCCCAGACCACCGTGCGCACCCGGGACAGCCTGGTCAAGCTCCACAAGCGGGGGCGGATGCTGGTGGCCTCCTATGAGGCCATCCGCTTCCAGAAGCTGGACCTGTTCTCCGTCACCCTGCGGCAGATCGGCGCGCAGATCGGGCGGATGCATTTGGAGGACGCCATCGACGTGATCGTCAACGGCGACGGCAACGGCAACCCCGCCCAGGCCAGCGCCGTGGAGACGGCGGGCACGCTGGCCTATAAAGACCTGCTGGCGTTCTGGAACAGCTTTGAGCCCTACCAGCTCAACACCCTGTTGGTGGGCGCCGACACCATGCCCATGCTGCTGGCCATGCGGCAGATGCAGGATGCCGCCGCCGGACTGGATTTCCACGGCACCGGCAGGCTCGTCACCCCCCTGGGGGCCAAGGTGCTGCGCACCTCCGCCGTGCCCAAGGGGAAAATCATCGGCCTGGACAAAAATTACGCCCTGGAGATGGTCAAGGCGGGCGACGTGATGGTGGAGTACGACAAGCTCATCGACCGGCAGATGGAACGGGCCGCCATCACCACCATATCCGGCTACGCCAAGATCTTTGAGGACGCCAGCCGGGTGCTCAGCGTCTGATGGGGCTGCCGGCGCGGAAAGGAAAGGAGCGGGGGACGGCGGCGGCCGCCGCCCAGCTCCGGGACACCGGCCGCCACCCCTTTATCCAGTTGGACGGGTATGTCCCCCTGGGCAGGGGGGAGACGGCCTTGTACCGGGCCGTCCGGGAGGCGGTCCCCGTGGTGGACGCCGCCATCGGCAAGCTGGTGCGGCTGTGCGGCGGGCTGCGGGTCGCCTGCCGGGACGGGAGGGCCCAGGAGGGGCTGGACCGGTTTGTGCGCACGGTGAGCGTGGGGCGGGGCCAGCGGGGCCTCCAGGCCTTTTTGGACCAGTACCTGGACTCCATGCTCGTGTGCGGCAGGGCGGTGGGCGAGATCGTCCCCAGCCCCGACGGGCGGGACATCGCCGCGGTGCTGTGCGGCGATGTGGACCGCATCGAAATCAAGGAGGGGGACAGCCCGCTGGACTTCGCGCTGTGCCTGCGGGACAGCGGCGGGACGGCGCGGGAGCTGCCCCGGCAGGGGCTGCTGCTGTTCACCCCCCACCAGCCTGAGACCGGCGCGCCCTACGGCGTTTCCATGCTGCGCTCCATGCCGTTTTTGGCGGAGATTCTGGTGAAAATCTTCCAGGCCGTGGGCAAGAACTGGGAGCGGACGGGCAATGTGCGCTTTGCCGTGGTGTGCAAGGGCGAGGACGGGGCCGCCCAGGAGCGGTGCGCCCAGGTGGCCCGGGAGTGGAGCGCCGCCATGCAGGCGGGAAGGGACGGGACCGTGCGGGATTTTGTGTGCGCCGGGGACGTGGAGATACGCGCCATCGGGGCGGACAGCCAGGTGCTGGACAGCGAGGTCCCGGTGCGGCAGATTTTGGAGCAGCTGGTGGCCAAGACGGGCATACCCCCCTTCCTGCTGGGGCTGAGCTGGTCGTCCACCGAGCGGATGAGCGCACAGCAGGCCGACATACTCACCAGCGAGATCGCCGCCATCCGGCGCAGCCTGGAGCCGGTGGTGGAGCGCATCTGCGAGTGGTGGCTGCGGCTGAAGGGGTATGACGACCAGGTGGAGGTGGACTGGCTGGACGTAAACCTCCAGGACGAGGAGTCCGAGGCCAGGGCGGCGCTTTACCGGGCCCAGGCGCGGGCCATTGAGGAGGGGAAGAATGGAAATTTGTAAGGACGCGGCGGTCAAAGGGATCGGCACGCCGGACGGGGAGGAGCTGGCCCTCATCAACGCCCTGAGCCGGAGGGAGCTGGGGGCGGACGAGGTGTACACCTTCGCCCTGCGGCTGTGCGACAACGACATAGACCGGGATTTCGAGCGGTTCGGCGACGAGACGCTGGACCAGCTGGCCCCCCTGTTCGTGGGGGTGGCCGGGGTATTCGACCACCAGTGGTCCGCCCGGGGGCAGACGGCCCGGATTTACCGCACCCAGGTGGTGGGCGGGGACGGGACGCTCACCTCCGACGGGCGGCCCTGCCGCTACCTGAAGGGGTGGGCGTACATGATGCGCACCCAGGAGAACGCCGCCCTCATCGCCGAGATCGACGGGGGGATCAAGCGGGAGGTCAGCGTGGGGTGCGCGGTGGACAGGGTGCTGTGCTCCGTGTGCGGCGGGGAGCTGGATTCCTGCCCCCACGAGAAGGGGGAGGAGTACGGCGGACAGCTGTGCTGCGGGGTGCTCACCGGGGCGTCCGACGCCTATGAGTGGTCCTTCGTGGCGGTGCCCGCCCAGCGGAAGGCGGGGGTCATCAAAAGCGCCGGGGGACGGACGGAAGCGGAAGCCAGGCTGGGGCGGAAGTACCTGAAAAGCCTGCGCCGGGAGCTGGTGCGGCTGGCGGGCATCGCCGAACAGGGCGCGGGCCATGCCCTGCTGGAAAAGGTGGCCGGCAAGCTGGACGAGGAGGAGCTGCTGGGGCTCATCAAGCTGTACCGGGGCAGGGCGGACAAGCTGCTGGCGCCAGAGGCGCAGCTGGGCTACCGCCGGGAGGACGCCCCGGGCGGCAGGGGCGACGGGGCGTTTCTCATTTAGGGGGCGCGGCGGCATGACGGAACAGGTTTTGGAGCTGGCCCAGGCCCTGGGGGGCGCGGGACAGGATGAAGAGGCGCTGCGCACCCTGTGCGCGGCGGCCTGCCAGACGCTGGACCGGAGGCTGAAGGACGGCCTCACGGCGGAGGACTGCCGGGGGGCCTACCCCCTGGCGGCGGCGTGGCTGGCCATGGACTGGCTGCGGGAAGGCCGGGGGCTGGAGGGCGTCACCGCCCTGTCGGCGGGGGATATCTCCGTGCGAAGGGAGGCCGGGGGCGGCGGGACGCTGGCCCGGAAGGCCCTTGAGCTCATGGGGCCGTTCCTCAAGGACGAGGGGTTTGTGTTTCGGGGGGTGGAAGGTTGATCGAGGCGTTTGAGTGGGTCATCAAGACCTATGGGCAGGAGATGGTGTGCTGCCGGGAGGACGGAACCGAGGCGGGCCGGGGTATGGCCATTGTCCAGCCCATGACCCGCGCCGACTGGCAGTACACCGCCGGGACGCTGGGAAGCTATACCCAGGACCGCTTCCTGGGGCTGGCCGAGCCGGGGCTGCCCCTGGACCGGACCGGCCCGGGAGGCTGGCTGGAATGGGGCGGCGGGCGCTATGAGGTGATGACGGTGCGGCCCATCTGGGTGGGCGGACAGGTCACCCACCTGTGGATGGCGCTGCGGCCCTGCGGGGAGAACAGGCCGTGAACGGGGCGCTGAACGCGTGGCGGGACGGTGTGGCGGAGCAGCTGCGGCAGGCTGGGCTGAACGCCGTGGCCGCCATGGACTGCGCCGCCGCCGCCCGGTGGCGGGGGGCGGTGGCGGCGGTGGCTGTGAGCGAGGTGGCGTGCGCGTCCGGCGGGTTCCAGGACTACCTGGGCGTGGGCAAAGACCCGGAGACCGGCCGGGAGGGGGAGGTCTTTGGACGCCGGGCGGAGCTGACGCTGGCGCTGGATATCTTCGCGCCCAGGGATGTGGGCGGAGACGCCTGCCGCAAAGCGGCGGAGACCGCCGCGGAGTGCCTGGCGTGGCGGGGAGCGGCGGGCCTGCCCGCCCTGGAGGTGCGGATGGGCCGGGTTGAGTTTTCGGAACGGGACGGACTGTACCGCCAGGAGGTGGCCTGCCGGTGCGGGGCATGGCTGACCGCCCGGGCGGACGGGGATACAGGCGCGTTTACCGACTTTGAAGTGAAGGGGAGAATGGAATGAGCGCGGTGACCAAGCATGAGAGACCGGGGGTGTATTCCTCCTATGAGGCGTCCAGCCTCACCGCCGCCGCCGCAGGGGGCGGCAATGTGGCGGTGGTGGCTGCTGTGGACAAGACGGGGCTGGAGGAGTGCTACCAGTGGACCAGTTACAGCCGGGCGGCGGCGGACGTGGGGGACTGCGCCCTGAGCCGGATGGCCCAGGCGGCCATCCGCAACGGCGCGGGCATGGTGTACGGCATACCCGCCGGGGGGGACTACGACGCGGCCTTCGCCGTGATGGCGGCGCTGGAGGATGTGAACGTGGTGGTGTGCGACAGCGCCGACCTGACGGTACAGCAGGCGCTGAAGGACGTGGTGCTGGAATGCTCCGCCGCCCGGCGGGAGCGCATCGCCGTGGTGGGCGGCGAGGACGGCGAGGATGTGGAACAGCTCACCCAGCGCGCCGCGCAGCTCAACTGCGAGCGGATGGTGCTGGTGGCGCCCGGCATGGAGGACGGATCCGGCGGGGCGCTGTGCGCCGCCGCCGTGGCCGGGGCCGTGGCGGGGAGCTCCGACCCGGCCCTGCCCCTGGGGGGCGCACAGCTGTATGGGCTGGAGGGCCTGGAGCGGAACTACGACGACAGGGAGGTGAACCTGCTGGTGCAGGGGGGCGTGACAGCCCTGGAGATGCTGGCGGGGTCGTGCTACGTGGTGCGCGGCGTCACCACCCGGACCAAGACAGGCGGGGCGGCGGACGCCACATGGCGGGAGCTGAGTACGATTTTAGTGGTGGACGAGGTGATACCGGGCATCCGCAGCGCCCTGCGCGCCAAGTTCAGCCGGGCCAAGAACACCCCCCAGAGCCGGGGGGCCATCCGCTCGCTGGTGGTGATGGAGCTGGAGAAGCGGGTGGGCCGGGAGGTCATCGACGGCTATGAGGACGTGACCGTGTCGGCGCTGGACAGCGACCCCACCGTGTGCCTGGTGGAATTCGCGTTCACCGTGGCCCACGGGCTCAACCAGGTGTGGCTGAGCGCGCATATTACCGTATAGCGTGGAGAAGCGGACGGCGCGGAACCATTGTGAATGCGAGGAGGAATTTGATTGAGTACGAATTTCAGCGCGGGGCTGGGTGCGGCGGGGTTCCCAACCAGCTCTGATATCTGGCTGGAGCTGGACGGCCAGAAGGTGGCGGTGGTGCAGAGCTACAACTGCAAGACCACCCGCAGCTCCTACTCCGTGGAGGCGTTTGGCGAGGAGGAGCCGGTGGCCACCGTCCAGGGGCCCCAGAGCTATGTGATCCAGCTCACCCGGCTGTATGCCACCGACAAGGCCATTGCCGACGGGCTGAGCTTCTATGACATGAGAAACTTTTCCCTGGTGATCTGCAAGCCGGACCGAAAGGTGATCTACTCCGACTGCCAGTGGAGCGGCATTGAGGAGGACGCCCAGCTGGGCAAGACGGTGGTGGAAAAGCTCACCCTGGTGGCCCGCCGCCGGATGGAGACGGCGGCATAAGATGGGGGGCGGTTTCTGGAACGGCCCCGACGGGGTGAGGGTGAAGGAGGGCCGGCTGCGGCTGCTGTCCGCACGGGAGGTGCTGGACGCCCGCCGGGAGGGGGACGGGCTGGCCCGGGACGGCAGGGAACGGGCGCTCTGCCGCAACGCCTGCCTCATTGCCAAGGCGCTGGAACGGCACGGAAAGGCCGTGTTTAGCGACGGCGCGGCGGCGCTGGAGGGGCTGCGGGTGGAGGATATCGCCCGGCTGTCCGACGCCTGGGCGGCGTTTAACCGGGAGCACAACCCCTCCGCCCTGGACGGGGAACAGGAGATCGAGCGGCGAAAAAAAGCCTGGAGCACGCGCCTTATGAGCGCCTTCAGTGGCGCGTGCTCCGCATGTTCGGCGCTCTGCCCACCGAGGAGCGGGCGAAACGGATGACCGACCGGGATTACCTCTGGTGCGCCCTCAACCTGGCGCTGGACCGGGAGGAGGAGCTGGCCCGGCTGTGTCCCGCATGCCGGACACAGGCGGAAGAGGAGCCCTGCCCGGTGTGCGGCGCGCCCAGGGGGAGCTGGGAGGTCAACCAGGGGTTTGACTGGGCGCGGTATGAACAGCTGAAAGGGGGCGGGGGCGCTGATTGACCGGGTGGAGGAGCTGCTGGAGCTGGTGGAAGAGCAGACGGACGGCGACGGCGACGGGCCGAAGCTGGAGCTGGAGACGGAGGTTCCCGCTGTCCCCGGAGGCGGGCCGGAAGCGGGGGATGGCGCGGGGGATGGGCCGTCCTTCGGGGAGGAGGACGGGCTGCTGGAGGAGAGCGGGCGGCCGTCCCTCCCCAGGGGCGGGGATAACCGGGCTGAGGGTGCGTCCGGCCCGCCGGAGGGGGCGGCGCGGAGCCTTTGGCGGGAGGAAGGGGCGGACGGGCCGGAACGGCGGGAGGCGGATGGCCGGACGGCCGGGGAAGCCCCGGCGCTTACCTGGATGGCGCGCAGGCCGGACGGGGCGGCAGGCCCACGGGCCGCGGCCTGGGAGGCCGAAGGGGTACGGGCAGCGGAGAAGGAAACGGGGCAAAGCCCCCCGGAGCCTGCCGGGGGGGAGCGGCAGGCTGAAGCCCCGGTGTGGCGGAAGGCCGGGGATGAACCCAGGGCGCTGAAATGGCCGGAAGGGGAATTTAAGGCGATTCCGCCGGAGGGACCGGGGGAGGGGGCGCGGCGGGGGACGGAGAGGGAACTGCCGTCCTCCGCCCCCCGGGGGCCGGAGGACGGGCGGCTGGGGCTGGAGGAACTGTACCGGCGGACCGCCCAGGCGGCCCGGCCCGTGCTCCAGACCGCAGGGGGGCCGGAAGGCCGGACGGTGCGGATGGACGAGAGGGATGCGCCCAGGCAGCTCACCGTGGACGAGCTGGACCGGGCGGTGCGGCGGGACAGCCGGCGGTATGACGGCGGCATGTCCATATTCTGAGCGCAGAAGCGCGGAGAAGCCGGGAGCAGGAGAGTAAGGCCGGAGCGGAGCCAAAAGCCCAAGGAGGCGCGAAGCGCCGGATGGGTTTTGGCGCAGTCGGAGGGCTTAATCTCCGTCGCGGAGGCTTCACAGCGTGACAGCGCGGAAGCGCGGAGAAGCCGGGAGCAGGAGAGTAAGGCCGGAGCGGAGCCAAAAGCCCAAGGAGGCGCGAAGCGCCGGATGGGTTTTGGCGCAGTCGGAGGGCTTAATCTCCGTCGCGGAGGCTTCACAGCGTGACAATGCGGAAGCGCGGAGCCGTCGTGAGCAGCGGGGATGGAGCGGAGCGAAGGGAAAGCCCAGCCGCCGCGCAGCGGAGGCGGGTTTTGCCTGAGACGGAGCGAAGCCGCGCGCCGCGAACAGGCGCAGCGTGACAGCGCGGAAGCGCGGAGCCGTCGTGAAATTCGTGACAACAGGAGGGGAGAACGGTATGATCCTTTCACCCATGCGGTTTAAAAATTTTGTATGGCCCCACAACCCCAGGGTGTATTCCATCGCCTTCGAGCGGAAGCTGGCGGTGCACAAGATCCCCTTCGGCAGGTACAGGGTGCAGAGCCTGGGGCAGACCCGGCGGGTGCTCAGGGGCCAGGGGGAGTTTGCCGGGGAAGGGGCCTACGACACGTTCAAGGCGCTGGCCAGCGTGTTCTATGAGGAGACGCCGGGGGTGCTGGTCCACCCGGTATGGATGACCACCACGGCGTGGTTCGCCGGGCTGGAGCTGCGGCAGGAGCCAAGGCGGGACTACGTGGCGTACTCCTTTGAGTTTTGGGAAGTTGTGGACGGGGACGGGGAGGGGACGCTGTCCGCCCGGCCAGGGGCGGACAGCGCCGGAGCCGGCCAGGGCGGGAAGGACGCCCAGGGCCGGTGGCACACCGTGGCAAAGGGGGACACCCTGTGGGGGATCGCCCAGCGGTACGGGACGGCGCTGGAACGGCTTGTGGAGCTCAACCCGGACATCCGCAACCCCAACCTGATTTATGTGGGACAGAGGGTGAGAATCGCGTGATAAAGTGCTGGGTGGGGCTGGGGGGCGGCGGGGAGCTGGAGCTGCCCACCGCCGTGAGCTGGAAATTCTGCTATGGCACCGACACCCCCTGCGACAGCTTTTTTGTGCGCTGCCTGTGGGAGCGGGGGCAGGAGAGGGCGCTGTCCGCCGCCTGCCGCTTCTTTGTCCAGTGGGAGGGGGAGCGGGTGTTCACGGGGGTGGTGGACGAGTTCGCCGTGATCTGCGGGAAGGACGGGCTGTACCTGGAGCTGTCCGGCCGGGGGATGGCCGCCCTGCTGCTGGACAACGAGGCCATGCCCGCCGAATACCAGCGGTGCACCCGGGCGGACATCGTGGCCGGGCACGTGGCCCCCTACGGCGTGGAGGCGGCGGGGGGAGAGGGCCTGCCCGCCGTCAGCGGCTTCACCGTGGCCAGCGGGGAGAGCGAATGGAGCGTGGTGCGGCGGTACGCCTGCTACTACGGCGGGGTGGTGCCCCGGTTCGACCGGCTGGGGCGGCTGCTGCTGGACCCGCCCGGGGACGGGGGGGAGCTGCGCATCCGGGAAGAGGACGGGGTGACCGGCTGGGAGTACCGGGAGGAGCGCCACGGGGTGCTCAGCCAGGTGGCGGTGCGGCGGCGGACCACCTGGGGCACCCAGTGGGTGTCCGACCCGGCGTTCCTGGCCCAGGGGGGCCGGGCGCGGCGGGTGGTCACCGTCCCCAACACCACGGGGACCGCCGCCATGCGCTACACCGCCGACTACCAGCTGCGGGCCGCCCGCCGGGAGCGGGTGCGGATGAGGCTCACCGCCGCCGGGGCGTTTTTGGCCTGGCCGGGGGAGCTGGTGCGGGTGGAGCTGCGGGATTTCGGCGCCAACGGCCTGTACCGGGCGGCCCAGACCGAGGTGTGCTGCGGCGGCGGGGGCGTGGCGACCACGCTGGTGCTGGGGGACGTGGATTCTATGATATGAGGGGCTGGTTTTCATGTGGATGAGCGGACAGCATAAACGGCCCGCCGAGCAGGGGGAGGGGCAGACCGGCATCGTCACCATGAGCGGCGGGGAGACGGCGGTGCTGCTGGACAGCGAGCGGCGGGGCTTGCAGGTGTATTCCCCGGCGGGCTATTGCTGGACCCCCAAGGTGGGCCAGCGGGTGCTGGTCATCCAGGGCAGGGGGGAGATCCCCTGCGTGGTGGGGGCGAGGCAGGACGGCGGGACGCCCGACAAGGTGGACATACAGGCCCGGCGGCTGGCGCTGGAGGGAACCTGGGTGGACATCAGCGGCCGCAAGTGCGCCGGGCTCCAGGGAGAACGGGTGAGCCTGGACGGAGAGGTGTATGTCAACGGGGAAAAGCTGGAGGAGCTGATCGCCCGGATTGTGATGGAGCTGCTGGGAGGCGGATGAGATGGGGCTGCTGCTGACAAACAGGGATTACGCCGCCGACGGCAACGGCGGGGTGGCCGTCGTCCGGGACGGGGAGGCGCTGGTGGGCGAGGTGCTCTTCCGGCTCACCGCCCGGCGGGGGAGCTTCCCCTTTCTGCCCCGGCTGGGCAGCCGGATGGACGCCCTGCGGCGGGCCAGGCCCTCCGACTGGGAGAGCCTGGCCCTGCAATACGCGGCGGAGGCGCTGGAAGGGCTGGACGGTGTGAGCGTCACCGGGGCCCGGGTGAGCCGGGAGCGGGACGGACTTTGGGTGACGGCGGAGCTGCTGTGGCAGGACGGGCCGCTGGCGGTGACGGCGCGGTTGGAGGAGTGAGATTGTGATCACGTTGGAGGAGATCTATCAGGGGCTGGCGGCCCAGTTCCAGGCCCAGACCGGACAGAGCGCCGGGGGGAACAGCGAGCTGGCGGTGCGCTTTTACGCGGTGGCCGCCCAGCTGTACAGCCTGTACGTCCAGGCGGAGTGGATCCGGCGGCAGTGCTTCCCCCAGACGGCCCAGGGGGAGGAGCTGGACAAACACGCAAAATTACGGGGCGTCACCCGGCGTATGGCCGCCCCGGCGGCGGGGACGGTGCGGTTCTATGTAGACCGGGCCGGGGAGACGGCCACAGAAGTGCCCCAGGGGACGGTGTGCATGACGGCGGGCGGGCTGCGCTTCACCACGGATACAGACGGGGCGGTGGCCCCGGGGGAGCTGTTCTGCGAGGTGGAGGTGACCGCCGTGGAGGCCGGGACGGCGGGCAACGTGGGGCAGGGGACGATCGTATACATGGCCCTGCCCCCCGCGGGCATCGTGGCCTGCGCCAACCCGGAGCCCCTGGTCGGGGGCAGGGAACAGGAGGAGGACGAGGCACTGCGGGAGCGGGTGCTGGCCACATTCACCCGGCTGGCCAACGGGGCCAATAACGCCTTTTACCATCAGGCGGCCATGTCCTTCGACGGGGTGGCGGCGGTGACGGTGCTTCCCCGGAACCGGGGGGTGGGCACGGTGGACGTGGTGCCCGCCGCCCAGGGGGGCGTGCCCGACCAGGCGCTGCTGGCGGCGATACAGGATTATTTTGACCGGGTGCGGGAGATCGCGGTGGACGTGAAGGTGCTGCCGCCCACGGTGGAGACGGTGGATGTGTCGGTGACGCTGTGGGTGCAGGAGGGCCGGGACTATGGGGAGGTGGCCGCGGCGGTGCGGCAGCGGCTGGAGGGTTGGTTCAACGGGGAGCGGCTGGGACGGCCCCTGCCCCGGGCCCAGCTCATCTCCCTTATCTACGGCGTGGACGGGGTGGCCAACTGCCGGCTGGCGGCGCCGGCGGCGGATCTGTCCCTGGACAACGTGACGCTGCCGGTGCTGGGGGAGCTGTCCATCGCCGGCGGCGGGGAGGAGAAGGCATGACGCTGGGCTATGAGGAACACCTGGCGGCGCTGCTGCGACCGCTGGGGGTGTACGACCTGCGGGCGGGAACCATCAACCGGGGGGAGCTGGCCGCCTATGGCCGGGCGCTGGACGGGGCGGGGGAGGAGCTGGACCTCACCGCCCGGGAGATGAGCCTGACCACGGCCAAGGACTTCGGGCTGGAGCGGATTGAGGCGCTGCTGCCCTACCGCCCGGTGTGCCAGACCGCCCGGCAGCGGCGGGAGGCGCTGGCCGCCCTGCTGCGCATCGGCGGGGACAGCTTCACCCCCGAGGCCATCAACGACACCCTGCTGGGCTGCGGCCTCAACGCCAGGGCGGAGGAGACGGGCAGGCCGGGGTATGTGAAGGTGCGTTTTCCTAACGTGGCGGGCATACCCGAGGGCTTTGAACGGCTGCGGGCCATCATAGAGGAGATCCTGCCAAGCCATCTGGACATCACCTACGCGTTCTGGTATACCACCTGGGCCATGGTGGCCGCCCGCCACCCCACCTGGGGAGAGGTGGCGGGTTCCGGCCTGAGCTGGTACGGGCTGGCCACCGAGAACGATGGGTTTGAGGACGAGGAGGCCTGAGGGCCGCGCCGGTTCCGCTGAGGCGGAACCGGCGAAAATTTTTTAAAAATATTACAAAAAGGGGTTGACAAAACCGGGTGATTATCGTACAATACAGACAGAAAGGAAAAGGTGAGTCCAATGTACTAACGTAGAACGCACCACTCTTTTCGCGATTGGGAGACGCAAAGTGAAACGAAGCCTCGGCTCGTTCCAAACACGCTTAAGCAAGCGAAGGAAGCCAGATCAAGTCTGAAGCCCACCATTGTTTGAGGAAACAGGGAGACATCAGTTTCAGGCGGAACCCCAACGCAAAATATCCGATAGATCGGAAGAAAGTGAAGGTAGAGGCCCTTGGACAATCTGACCCAGAAGTAAGCCCCCAGCCGCGGATGTAGGACGGCTGGGGGCGAAATGTTTGTTCCGGCAAATTTTCCGGGCGGGGTCCAGAAAAGCTTATGAAAAATTAAAGCATTCCAAGGGGAAAAGGGCTTGCAAAATCAGGAATTGTCGGGTATGATTAATGGGTATACCCGCAATGGGTCTATGATATGACTACACAAAGCGCTTTTGGGGAAGACTTCCCTCGGATGGGGACAGGCGCAGTATATATACAGGAGTGAAAACTATGTTTGCAAGAGATATCGGCATCGATTTGGGCACCGCCAGCGTGCTGGTGTATATCAAGGACAAGGGTATCGTGCTGCGGGAGCCGTCGGTGGTGGCGCTGGACAAAAACACCGGCAAGCTGCTCAAGGTGGGCACCGAGGCCCAGCAGATGCTGGGCAAGACCCCCGGCAACATCGTGGCCATCCGCCCCCTGCGGGAGGGCGTCATCTCCGACTACGACATGACCGAGCGGATGCTCCGGGAGTTCATCCGCAAGGTGGCCCCCGTGCGGGTGTTCAAGCCCCGGGTGGTTATCTGCGTGCCCTCCGGCATCACCGAGGTGGAGGAGCGCGCCGTCATCGACGCGGGCATCCAGGCCGGCGCCCGGCGGGTGTACCTCATCGAGGAGCCCCTGGCCGCCGCCATCGGCGCGGGGGTGGACATCACCCAGCCCGACGGCCACATGGTGGTGGACATCGGCGGCGGCACCGCCGACATCGCCGTCATCTCCCTGTCCGGCATCGTGGAGTCCGCCTCCATCAAGGTGGCCGGCGACGCCTTCAGCGAGGCGGTCATCAAGTACATCCGCAAGCGGCACAACGTCCTGATCGGCGACCGCACGGCGGAGGAGCTGAAAATGACCATCGGCTGCGTGTTCCCCCGGCCGGAGGAGATCTCCATGGAGGTCAAGGGCCGCTGCCTGATGACCGGCCTGCCCCGGGTGTTCTCCGTCACCTCCAGCGAGATGATCGAGGCCTTCGAGGAGCCCTGCTCCCGCATTTTGGAGGCCATCCACGGCGTGCTGGAGCGCACCCCCCCCGAGCTGGTGGCCGATATCTCCAGCAACGGCATTATCATGACCGGCGGCGGGTCGCTGGTCTGGGGCTTTGACAAGCTCATCGAGTCCCACACCGGCATCGAGACCTTTGTGGCCGACGACGCCATCTCCTGCGTGGCCCACGGCACCGGGCGCAGCCTGGACTGGGTGAACGAGATGCAGGACGGGACCATGAATATCTCGCGGAGCAGGCAGATGTTATAAAGAAGCGCGGAGCCGTCGTGAGCAGCGCGGATGGAGCGGAGCGAAAGCAAAAGCCCAGGCCAACGCAGTTGGATGGGTTTTGCTTGAGGCGGAGGGAAGCCGCGCGTGGCGAACAGGCGGAGCGTGACAGTAAGAAGCGCGGAGCCGTCGTGAGCAGCGCGGATGGAGCGGAGCGAAAGCAAAAGC
>ERZ779632.188-NODE-188-length-41129-cov-14.763037_pt1 | contig 41129 bp, 44 predicted proteins | sample MGYA00514194_ERZ779632 | MGnify/ENA primary metagenome ERZ779632 (study PRJEB29562, sample SAMEA4376704) | mouse gut metagenome | isolation source: Cecum | study: EMG produced TPA metagenomics assembly of the A DSS colitis mouse model was used to assess the... | reverse complement strand
CGGAAATTTCTGAAGCCTTATAAAACAAGGGGTTCGAGTTTCCGAGAGCACACAGTATGACCCGGAGGTGATTGACCGCGCGGTGGCGGCATTTCGCACGATACCAAACCGCCCGGTGGGATGCAGCATTGACTTTGCGGTGGTGGTCAGGGATGGGAAGGAGCAGACGGTTTTTCTGGAAATGAATGACGGGTATGCGCTTGGAAACTATGGGCTTTATCATCTGAGCTACGCAAAGCTGATTTCCGCGCGGTGGTCGCAGCTTTTGGGCAGAGAGAATATATTTGATTTTAGATAAATATTTGTGTGAAAAGGGGGGCGTGTGATGGTCAAAACAGTTGTGTTTCCATCCAGCTTTTTTGATATCCGCAAGGTTGACGAGGATTTGCAGGAGGAGTATGATGCGGTTCTGGAAACGGGGCTGTTTCATGTGGCGGTATTTGGGTATGACAAGTGGTTCAATGAGGGAATACTGACACTGGCTGGGGAGTGGACAGAAGAAGCAGATGCGGTCTACCGCGGATGGATGATGAAACCAGAGCAGTATGAACAGTTTTATCATGCGCTGTCTGCGCGCGGCATTCATTTGATAACAGAGTCAGAGGCGTATGCGGCGATGCATGTCTTTCCAAATGTCTATAAGCTGGTCGAGGAGGACACTGCCAGAATGAAGATTTTTCCGCTGCATGAGGAGATTGAGATCGGGTGTGTGAAAGCAGAATTTTCACGGTTTATGGTGAAGGACTATGTGAAGTCTGTCAAAGGCACATCCTTTCCGCGGTATTTTGACCACACCATTGACCAAGATGCATTTAATCAGTGGATGGAAGTATTTTACCAGTACCGCGGTGATTTGCTCACGGGAGGAATCTGCATCAAGGAATATCTCGATTTGAAAAAATATGGGGACAGCACAAATGAGTACAGAGTGTTCTATATCAGCCATCAGATTGCGTCCGTGTCACGCAATTCCGGGCAGCCTTTGACAGCTGCGCGGCCGCCAAAGGCGCTGGTTCGGAAATACTGTAATCTGCCGAGTGTGTTCTACACAGTGGATTTTGCGGAGCTGGCGGATGGGCGCTGGAAGATTCTCGAGGCAGGGGACGGCAGCGTGTCAGGACTGTCGGACGGTCAGGATTACGGGGCATTTTTTCGGGCACTGTATCAGTGTCTGACATAAGTTTTTATGCACATGGACGCGGAAGGAAATATGATGCTTGACATAACAGGTCTATTGGTGATAAACTTAAAGAAAAGGTTTATTGCCAATAGACCTGTTTGGCATTGATTAAAAAGTTAGGAATGGAGGAGTTTTATCATGAGAGAATACCGTCTGGCAGAGGGAGAGGCAAAGTTTGCCAAGCTCATCTGGGACAATGAGCCGGTTGGCTCGATGCAGCTTGTAAAGCTGAGTGAGATGCAGCTGGGGTGGAAGAAGTCAACAACTTATACTGTGTTAAAGAAGCTGTGTGACAGGGGGCTGTTCCAGAATGCGGATGCGGTCGTCACCTCGCTTGTGACGCAGGAGGAGTTTGCGAGTGGAAAGAGCAGGCAGTTCGTGGAGGAGAGCTTTGACGGATCACTGCCAAAATTTCTGACAGCATTTATTGGAAAGCAGAAACTTACTGACAGCGAGGTTGAGGAATTAAAGAATTTAATTGACCATTACAGGGAATAGGGGGCAGTGCAGAATGGAGCAGATTTTTATCAGCGTTTTGAACAGGAGTCTGACAGCGGCTTATTGTGTAGTAGTCGTACTGTGTATCAGAATGTGTATCCGACGGTTTCCCAAAGTGTATTCCTATGCCCTGTGGCTGGTGGTGTTCGTGCGCTTTGCGGTGCCGTTTTCGCTGGAAAGCGTGCATAGCATTGTGCGGGTCAGCAGCAGGGTGATTCCGGCAGATATCGGTCTGAAGCAGACGCCGCATATTGAAACCGGCATCGGGCAGCTGGACTATGCGGCAAACAGGATACTTGCGTGGTCATTGCCACAGACAAATGCCGCAGCGAGTGTCAATCCGATGCAGGTTGTTTTGTCTGTTGCAGCGTGGATATGGCTGGCGGTGGCATCTGTGCTGGCTGCGTGCTGGGTGTTCTCGTATCTGCGGTTAAAACGCAGGCTAAAGGATGCCGTCTGGATGGAGGGGGAGATCTGGACGACGGATAAAATGTCAGTTCCCTTTGTCATGGGAATCCTGAAACCGCGCATTTACCTTCCAATAGGACTTTCAGAGAAAGAACGCGCGTGCGTTATCCGCCATGAACAGGTACATGTGCGGCGGCGGGATTATCTGATCAAGCAGCTTGCGTATGGGATTGTGTGTTTCCACTGGTTTAATCCGATGGCGTGGATCGCACTCTGGCTGATGTGCTGTGACATGGAGATGTCCTGTGATGAGGCGGTGCTAAAGCATTCCGGGCTGGACGGCGAACAGGGGCTTTTGTATAAAAAGGAGTATGCGGCGGCGCTGCTGACACTGGCGTGCGGCAGATCTGTCTGGTTATCCGGTCCACTGTTTTTTGGGATGAAAAATGTAAAAGGGCGCATACAGAATGTGCTGGCATTTCGAAGACAGGGCACATTTATGACATACGTGTCAGTTATTTTGATCCTGCTGGCAGCAGTCGGATTGATGGGGAGCAGAAAAATACCGCTGTCGGATGATCAGGATGAGATCTGTGCCCGGCTGAAAGCGGAGGGGTATACAGATGTCTGCTGGATTTCGGAGGAATGCTGGGCTGGGATAGAGGGGCTTGCAGGCAGCGCACACGCGTATCCGGTTATTGCCGCATCGGATGCGGTCTGGGAGAGCGGGAGCGGGGAAAGATATACGATCTGCGCGGCACTTTACTGTTTTACAGAGGATGGTCTGAAAGCGGTCGGGACGCTGGACAGCAGCAGTACCGCAATGCCGCTCTGTTATGATAAGACAGGCATTTACTGCGGGTCGCATCAAATGGGAAACCGATGTACTATCAACACAGAGACATGGACGTGTGAGACGGCGGAGTGGGTGTCAGTTGACTATTATGAGGACCCGGAAGGGGCGTATTATTACGGGCTGGGTGATGTGGTGCGCAAATCCACGAAGGAGGAATGGGATGCATTCTGGGATGGTCAGTTTCTGGCGGCGGAAGTGATGGAGTTTGAGGCGCTGCCAGATGCATTTGAATAGGTTGCGGATGGAGACGGTGTTATGCTATACTGTACAAAAGGATATTTGTTTATTTCAAAGAAAAGAGGCAGGGTATGTCAGGAAAAAGAATGCTTCCCATGGGGATAGAGAACTTTAAAGAAATACGCACAGGAAACTATTATTACGTGGATAAAACCGGATTGATTAAGACACTGCTTGAGCATTTCGGGAAGGTGAACCTGTTCACACGCCCAAGGCGGTTTGGTAAGACCCTCAATATGAGTATGCTGAAATATTTTTTTGAGACGGGCAGCGATATGATGATTTTTGACGGATTGGAGATTGCAAAAGAGAGGAAACTCTGTGAGGAATATCAGGGGAAATTTCCTGTGATTTCCATCACCTTAAAAGGAGCGACCGGGCTGAATTTTGAGGAGGCAAAGGCAATGCTTCGTTTTATTGTCGGCAATGAGGCAATGCGGTTTCAGTTTCTGATGCAGAGTGACCAGTTGACAGAGATCGAACGAAAACGTTATGAGGCGCTTATCAATATAGATAATACAGGTGCGTTTACAATGTCAGACGAATTGTTAAAGAACAGTCTGCAAATCTTGTCGCAGATGTTACGAAAGCACTACGGGCAGCATGTGGTGATGCTGATTGACGAGTATGATGTGCCGTTAGATAAAGCGTACCAGTCAGGGTATTATGATTCCATGGTGGAGCTGGTCAGGGGTTTGTTTGGAAATGCATTTAAAACAAACGACAGCCTGAAATTTGCGGTACTGACGGGGTGTCTTAGGATTTCAAAAGAAAGTATTTTTACGGGTATTAATAATTTCAGCGTATATACAGTGAAGGATGTCCAGTTTCATGAATATTTTGGATTTACGGATATGGAAGTCAGGCAGATGCTCGAATATTATGGGTTTATGGAAAACTATGATATTATGAAAGAATGGTATGACGGCTATCACTTTAATAGTCTCGATATTTACTGCCCATGGGATGTAGTGAGCCACTGTCATGCCTTGAAAATGTATCCAGATATGGAAGCACAAAATTACTGGATAAACACGAGCAGCAATGACATTGTCAGAAGATTTATCAGTCAGGCAGATGCAGCCACAAAGGATGAAATAGAACAGCTCATCAACGGCGGCATCATCAGGAAGAAAATAAGACAGGAATTGACCTACAGGGACTTGGATTCCAATATTGAGAATTTGTGGAGCATTCTTTTTACAACAGGATATCTGACCCAGTGCGGACAGGATGAGGATGGCATGACAGGGCTTGTCATTCCAAACAGGGAAATACGCTGGATCTATGAGGAACAGATACAGGAATGGTTCAAGGAGGAAACACGCAGGGATACCCAGAAGCTGGAAAATCTAGGAAGGGCATTTGAGCAAAACGACACGGAAACGATCGAGAAAGAATTTACCTCGTATCTGAGAAAAACCATCAGCATCCGCGATACGAGTACTAGAAAGAAAATGAAGGAAAATTTTTACCACGGAATCCTGCTCGGGCTGTTTGCGGGAATGAGCGGCTGGAAAGTCAAATCCAACGCCGAGTCCGGCGAGGGCTACAGTGACATCAGCGTGGAAGTGGAGGACAAGGACATCGGCATTATCATAGAATTAAAATATGCCGAAAAGGCGGCATTTGACGAGGGATGCAGAGAGGCGCTGCGGCAAATCCATGACAAAAATTATGAGGAAGCGCTGATTGACGACGGCATGAAAACGATTTACAAATATGGGATTGCGTGCTACAAAAAGCGTTGCAAGGTGGTTTCAGGATAATGGCTGGCGCGATGTATAAGGAGTGGGAAGATTCATGATTACAAATGAGACAATCAACCATGCAATTGACTATATTCTGCGGCATATCAATGAGGAGCTGTCTGTTGGGGATGTGGCGTCGCACTGTCATTTTTCCAAATATCATTTCAGCAGAATGTTTAAGGAGGAAACGGGCGAGAGTGTGTATGCGTTTATCAGGCGTCTCAAGCTGGAACAGAGTGCGTTCCGGCTGAAAATTGAGCCGGACAAGGCAGTCACGGAGATCGGCTATGAGTTTGGCTACAGCCCGTCCAATTACAGTTGGATGTTTCGGCAGCAGTATCAGACAACGCCGGTGCATTTTCGGAGAAATTGTTTTCAGGAGACACTCCGCCATCCTTTTATGCACAGGGAGCATTTTCTGTTGGAGACCTTTGAGGAGTGCAGTAAAAAGATTGAGATTAGGATGCTGCCGGATTATTTTGTGCTGTATGAGCGGCGGATTGGAAGCTATCACCAACTGAGCGGACAGTGGCAGGAGTTTATGGACAAATACCGCGCGTATGTGACAGACGATACAATGTATTTTGAGCGGACATTTGACGACCCTGCCATTACGTCATCAGACAGATGTCTGTATGATATCTGCATGAGTGTGGACAGGGCTGCCGGATTGGAAAATACCTGTACCATTGAGGGAGGAAAATGCGCAGTCTATTCCTATAAGGGTCTGGGAAAATATATTTATGCGGCGTACCAGACGATTTTTAACATATGGCTGCCGCGCGTTCCTTATGTGCTGGATTATCGCAGCGGATTTGACATATATCACATGGTGGACAGCGGTTCGGGGTACATGGAGCTGGATATCTGCCTGCCGCTACAGTAAAACTTATTTTCAAAATGAGCACAAATTCAGAAGTTTATATTTTTAGCTCCTCCTATAATAAGACATACCGAAAGCAGTGGGATGTTTTCGGAATGACTTATCATAGGAGGAGATTTTTATGGATTTGGAGAAAATCAGACAAAACACGACAGGAACGATTTTGCAGTTTTCCGTGCCTGCCATTATCGCAATGGTGCTGACCTCGCTGATTACGGTCGTGGACGGTTTTTTTATCGGAAATTATATCGGTGAGGAGGGCATTGCCGCGGTCAACTTAGGGCTGCCGGTCATCTACTTGTTTCTGTCAATCGGATTGATGGTTTCGGTCGGCGGCGTTGCGATTGCGGGAATGCTGTTTGGCGCAAAGGAGCTTGCAACGTGCAATCAGGTTTTTCGTCAGACAATTGTGACGACAGCGGTATTTTCGGTGATGACGGCGCTTCTGGTGGCGCTGTTTTTTGAGCCGATGCTGGATATACTGGGGGCTGCTGGACAAGTGCGGGTGTATTTTGGGACATACTACGGCATCCTGCTTCCAGAGCTGGTCGTGATGGTGGTCAACTCGTCCTTTGGCATGTTTATCCGGGGCGAGGGCAGTCCGCAGTATTATATGAAGGTCAACATTGTGGGGGTGCTCTTTAATATTGTGCTGGACTATGTTTTTGCCGTTGTGGTCTCGTCAGGTATTGCAGGTATTGCAATTGCCTCATTGATTTCGGAGCTGGTTTCGCTGGCGCTGATTCTGTATTATTTCCGCAAAAAGGCGAAAGTGTATCGTCTGGGGCGCTTTTCGTTCTCGGTATCAGTGCTTCGAAGAACCTTGTTCAATGGCAGTTCGGAGTTTATCGGTGAGATGTCAACGGGCATTGCCATGTTTGCATATAATTTTGTGATTATGCGCAGAATCGGGGTTGACGGTGTTACGGCATTTACGATTGTCGGGTATGTCTCATATCTGTTTAGCATGGTGGTCATAGGATTCGGGCAGGGTGCAAGTCCGCTGATGAGCTTCGTTTACGGTGCAAGGGACTATGGGCTTGCAAAAAAGCTGCGCAGAAGGACAAATGGTATGGTGCTTGCAATCGGCGCTGTGGTCTTTGGGATGATGACACTGTTGTCAGGCTGGTACAGCGGACTGTTTGTACAGCGCGACGCGATTCGGCAGATGGTGCAGTCTGGTATGGTGATTTTTATGGTCTCGTTTTTCTTTTCCGGTATCAATGCGATTACGTCCTTTTATTTTACGTCCATTGGAAAGGCGCTGGAATCGGCGGTGATTTCCATGTCGCGGGGGCTGGTGGTGCTGCTTGCCTGCATCTTTGTGCTGCCCGCATGGTTTGGCATGACTGGTGTGTGGCTTGCCGCGCCAGTGACAGAGGCGGTGACGTTCTGCATGAGCTGGTGGCTGATACGGCGGGAAGTTATACTTTGAGTATATTGACATTTCGGAAGCGGGCATTTAATATAGAATCAATGCAGGCTGTATTTGTTTCCAGAAAAAAAGAGGAGGTGGCACCCATGCCGACAATGGCAGTCATGACAGGCATTCAGGCGAGCGGCAAGAGCACATTTTGTCAAAATGAGTTGTCTGGATATGTACGAATCAATCTCGACACCCTCCACACGCGCAATAAGGAAAACATAGCGATGGAGGAGGCATTTGGCGCGGGGAGGGACATGGTCATCGACAACACGAATCCGACAGCTGCGGACCGCAAAAAATATATCGAAAAGGCAAAAGAACACGGCTATCGCGTCATCGGCTATTTCATGCAGTCGCGGGTACAGGAGTGCACCGCGCGGAATGAACTGCGGGAGGGCAAGGCAAAGATTCCTGCAAGGGCGATCGCGGCGACATCAAATAAACTCGAGCTTCCTACCTATGAGGAGGGATTTGACGAGCTGTACTTTGTCTGTATGACAGAAAAAGGGATGCGCGTTGAAAAGTGGCGGACACAGGAGATGGAGGATACGATCAATGAATTTTGATGAATTAGATAAGAAAATGCGCGTATATGAACAGTCCTTAGACCAGATTCTTCTGCCGGAGCTTTATCTGGTGGCAAGGCTTGACGGCAGAGGCTTCACCAGACTGACAAAAGAAATCTGCAAATTTGAGGCGCCGTTTGACATTCGCTTTCGGGATTTGATGGTTCACACCGTCGAGCATCTGATGGACTGCGGATTTCGTGTCGTGTACGGATTTACTGAGAGTGATGAGATTTCGCTGCTGTTTGCCACGGGAGAGAACACGTTTGGCAGAAAGGTCCGCAAGTACAATTCGACACTGGCGGCGGAGGCGAGCGCATCCTTTTCACTGGCGCTTGGAACGGCGGCAACGTTTGATTGCAGGATGGTGCCGCTGCCCACGCTCGAGCGGGTGCAGGATTATTTCCTGTGGCGGCAGGAGGATGCGCACAGAAATTCCCTGAATGCGCACTGCTACTGGATGCTCAGGAAAGAGGGAAAGACCGTTTCGGAAGCCACCAAAGCACTCGAAGGGCAGTCGGTTAGTTTTAAGAATGAACTGCTTTTCTCAAGAGGTATTAATTATGATGCGCTCCCGTCGTGGCAGAAGCGCGGAATCGGGGTCTGGAAGGAGCAGTATGAAAAGGAAGGCATAAACCCCCTGACAGGAAAATGCGAGACCGCAGTGCGAAGCAGACTGAAGACGGAGTATGAACTGCCGCTGGGAGAAGCGTATGCGGAGCAGATTCGCGGGTTTATCGCATAAGGAACTGCACATCAGAATATAGAAAACAAAAAGGAAAGAGAGGAAAAAACAATGAAATTCGAACAGTTACAAAAGGACATGATGGCGGCAATGAAGGCGCGGGACAAGGTGAGAAAAGACGCACTCTCTGCACTGGTGTCAGCGGCGAAGAAGGTTGCAATCGACGAGAACTGCCGTGACAATATCAGCGAGGAGATTGTGGACCGCGTGATTTTAAAGGAAATCAAGTCTGTGAAAGAACAGCTTGACACCTGTCCTGACACAAGGGAGGATTTAAAGCAGGAGTATCAGGCAAGGTACGACATTTTTCAGGAATATGCGCCCCAAATGATGTCCGCAGAGGAGATTGAGGCATTTATCATGGAGAAGTTTGCCGATGTTGCAGCACAGAAAAACAAAGGAATCATCATGAAAACAATCATGCCGGAGTTAAAGGGCAAGGCAGACGGCAGTGTGATTAACCAAGTCGTGGCAAAACTCTGCCAGTAAATGAGGGTTTTCTCTGGGCACTGAGCAGCGGATTCGGTATCAGGGGTAGCAATTTTAATAAAATATTTATAGAATTTCTGTATTCTAAGATGCAAAAATGATGCAAAATTGTTTTATGCTAAGGATATGATGGTTATAATGGGATTATCAGCATAAAAAGAGGTGCATATGGAGCAGAATAAAATAAATATAGATGGAACAAAAGTAAAAACCGCAAGAAAGAAAATACTGTGGACGACAGGGATTTTTTCGCTGGCAGCAGCAGTTCTTGCTGCGGGAACATTGATTTTGCGGGGAGATATCAAGATCAATCCAATGCTTGCCCAGAATTATGAGGTTCACGGCGTGGATGTCTCCCATTATCAGGGGACAATCGACTGGGCGACCCTGTCACAGCAGAATCTTGATTTTGCGATGATTAAGGCGACGGAGGGCAGCACCCACATAGATGACCGCTTTGTGGAAAACTGGCAGGCGGCGGAACAGACGCATCTGTATCTGGGGGCTTATCATTTTTTCAGTTTCGACAGTGAGGGGGACAAACAGGCGGCTTCTTATATTGAGACGGTAGGAAATCTTGATGGGAAGCTTGCGCCAGTCGTCGATGTGGAATACTACGGCAATAAAAGGAGCAATCCGCCAGCGCGCGCGGAGGTGGTACAAAACCTCGGTGCGCTTTTGGATGCGCTAGAGCAGCATTACCAGATAAAACCGATTATCTACACGACTTTTACAGTATACAATGAGTACATCAGGGGAGAGTTTGAGGACTATCCGCTCTGGGTGCGCAGTATTTACTGTCCGCCGGCAGTATTGTTTGGCAACAAGTGGAGTTTCTGGCAGTACATGGACACCGCCATGCTGGATGGGTATACGGGCGATGAAAAGTATATTGATTTGAATGTGTTTCGCGGGACAGTGGAGGAACTCGAAGAACTGGTGATTCCGCCGGCAGCGTGCAGGGAGGAGTAAGGGATAAGGATTGTGTTTTGAAGGCAGGTATATTATAATGAAAAAAGGTCGGCAAAGATTTTGAATGAAGGAGGAGCATCAAGGACATGCAGGATAAGAAAAATTATGAGCAGGCGGTTGAGGAGCTTTCGCTGATGCTGATGTACCTGACGCGGACACAGGATAACAATGAATTTTGCAGATACAGGGAGTTGAGCTGGAAAGGATATGACTTTGAGATGCTTGACAAACTCTCCGGCGAGGAGCTGATTTTCCAGCCAAGGAGCCGCCGCGGGTATGACAAATATCTCTATCTGACAGAGCAGGGACGCCAGCGGGCACAGGAGCTTCTGGCGGAGTATGGTCTGTGTGACAAGGCGCTCAACGAGCGTTATCTGCTGCGCAATATTCTGCCCAATGAGGCAGAACAGGCAGCAGAGATCGAACAAATCTGTTTTCCGCCAAACGAAGCGTGCACAAGGGAAAAGATTATCGAGCGCGTGGCAGCAGCACCGGAGCTGTTTCTTGTCGCGGTCGATCAGGAGACTGGAAAACTTGCCGGGTTTTTAAATGGCATTGCGACGGACGAAGACTTTTTCCGAGACGAATTTTTCACGGATATCAAATTGCATAAACCAGACGGTAAAAATGTGATGCTGCTTGGGCTTGATGTGCTTCCGGCGCACCGCGGGCAGGGACTGGCAAAGGAAATCATGTTCCAGTACCTGCGCAGGGAGCAGGAGAATGGCCGAAGAAGCGTGTACTTGACCTGCTTGAAACCCAAAGTGAAGATGTACACCAGGATGGGGTTTCTGAATAAAGGAATCTCGCAGTCCACATGGGGCGGAGAACAGTGGTATGATATGGCGTATCATTTGAATATTTAGGAGCTTTTGTAAGGAGGCGGTTTGATGACAGAGCAGAACAAAGAAGTGGCGCTTCAGACAGTAAAAGACATTCTTCATGTCCTTCACGAGAAAAGATATGAGGATCTGCCCTCTTGTGTGGATGAGATGGAATGGGAGGATACAGAGGAAATCCGGGAATGTGTGCAGGGTACTTTGGATATGAACGGTTTTGATGCTTTTGATGAGTACGGCGTTCCCTGTAATTTTCACCCTCAATATGAATATCATCATGAAGTGGATTTTTATGAGCGCTCTGACGGATTTGACGCAGAGTATGACCTAACTTCCGGCGGCGAGCTGGTCGATCTGCGTTTGCAGCTTCAGTTTCTGTATATAGATGGCGGGCTCAAACGCATATTTCGCACCATAGACCCACAGTGACGACGGAGGAAAAGGAGGCAGTATGTACAAGCATCATGAGGAATCACTAGAGAATCTAAAAAATTATTTTTCAGGCAAGGAGGAAGTCATTGCGGTTATTTTTGGCGGCTCTGTCGCAAAGGGCTGTGCGCGCCCTGATTCCGACCTTGACGCAATGGTGGTGGTCACAGACACCGCGTATGCGCTACGGGTGCAGCAAAATAGCACAGCGGAGACGATTGAGGGGTACTGTACCTATGAGGGCGGCTATTTTGACATCAAATATATGACAAAATCTTTTTTGGAGGATGCAGCCAAAAAGGGGAGCGAGCCTGCAAGAAATGCATTTATCAAGGCGCAGGTGCTCTTCACAAAAGATGCGGATATTCCGCAGATTGTCGAGAAAATCCCCGTCTTTCAGAAGCAGGAAAAAGAGGAAAAAATGCTTTCTTTTTATGCGGATTTCTGGCTGAACTATTATTATTTTCTGAAATCCTGCCCGCTTGACGGGTATATGAAGCTCCACGCGGTGAATGAAGTGCTCTACAGCATCTACCGCATGATTTTGCAGGAGCATGAGATTTTATTTCCATGTAACAGGCGGCTGGAAGAATTTGTGGCAGATCTATCAGAGGAGACGGCGGCACTCACAGACTTGGGAAAAAGGGCGGCGCAGTCGCAGCAGATGTCAGATGTGGATGCGTTTGTAGACTTTTTCAAGCAGATTACGACGTATCAGGAACCGAGAGAGATCGGCAATGTGCTGTCCCAATATACGAAGGATTATGAGCAGTGGTGGAGAGAGCCCAGACCCAATATCAATGAGTGGTAAGGCTAAACACATTGCAGGAGGATACAGCAGATGACGGATACAAAATACGAACCCGCCGACATTGAGATCTATGTCAAGAACAAGGGACTGGTGCTAAAAGAGAAGTCCCTTGTGGCTTTTGACCCATACAGCAAAAAGATACTTGGGATTGGGGATGAGGCGCAAGCGCTTGCAGCGCAGGATTTAGAAAGTGTTGCGGTGCAGTCACCGCTGCGGCAGGGGCTGGTCGCAGACTATACGATGGCGGACAGGATGTTTCGGCACATGCTGCAAAAGGCATATGGCAAAAAACGCTTTTTTAAGCCGAATATCGCAGTTGGCGGCATACCGCGAAATATTACAGAAGTCGAGAAAAAAGCTTTCGAGGATTTGATGTTTCAGATCGGTGCCAGAATGGTGACGATTTTTGAGTGTTCTTATGAGAAATACAAAAAGGAAATGACCGTCGTTGCACCCGAAAAATTAGACGCACTCCATGTGATCATTGTTATCACCCAAAATGAGCCAGAGCGCTATATTGCAGAAGAGCTTGCGAACGTGTTGCAATATGCGCAGGAGCAGGGCATCTCTGCCGACAGAGTGGGGGAGATACTGCGGGAAATGAATTAGAAAATTTTTTATGAAAATAAGGTTGCGGTTTTATAGTGTAATGTGTATAATAGAATCAAAGCTTGGTGAGTCTCCACCATAAAGAGAGAACCTGAAAAAGCGGCGAGTTTCAGCCAATAAGAGGAAACTTAAAAAAGCGGTGAGTCTCCACCATAAAGAGAGAACCTAAAAAAGAAGCGAGTTTTCTCGCTTCTTTTTACCTATAAAGTACGCGGGAGATTATGAATGAGAATATACAATATGAAAGATGAATATATTGCTTTTCTAAAACAATATGATGCGAAAGTTCCTGATAATAAAAATCAACAGAGACCTTATGTGGGAGTCGTTCTGGAAATAGAAGGAATAAAGTATTATGCGCCATTATCATCACCTAAAATAAAACATACTAAAATGAAAAACGCGAAAGATTTTCGCAAAATTAATCAAGGAATATATGGGGCTATAAACTTTAATAATATGATACCAGTATGTGAAACGGCGCTTGTACATGTTGATATTCCCAATATAGAAGATGAACAATATCGGCGTCTGTTACAGAATCAATATAAGTATATTCGCAGAGATGAGACAAAAATCAGAGAGACTGCTGAAAATCTGCATACATTAATTTTCACCGCAGATGAGCAGTTAAGTGAGTGTGATAAAAGGATAAAAAAACGTTGCTGTAATTTGTCATTGCTGGAATCTGTTATAAATCTGTATGACATGAGTAAGGAATGATAGAAAAATAAGACTTTGTGAAGAGAGGTATGTATATGCGGTTTCAATATTGTCCCCATTGTGGGAAAAAAGCAGAAATGAGACAGGTCGGAGACGAGGGGGTGATTCCTTACTGTGCAGTGTGCGAAGTGCCGCTGTGGGATCTGTTCACGACCAGCATCATTGCGGCGGTTGTCAATGAGTATGATGAGGTTGCGCTGCTGCGTCAGGATTACGTTTCGACTACAAACCATGTGTGTGTTGCCGGTGTCATGAAACCCGGGGAGTCCGCTGAGGAAACAGTGGTGCGCGAAATTTCAGAGGAGCTTGGCTTGCGCGTGAAGTCTTTAAAATACATAAAAAGTTATCCCTATGAAAAGAAGGAAATGCTGATGCTGGGCTTTCAGGCAGTGGTTGATAAACAAGAGTTTATATTGTCAGGGGAGGTCGATGCAGCCGAGTGGGTAAGGTTTGAGGACGCGCTGCCCCTGCTGCGGGAGGGCAGTATCGCATGGCAGCTTGTCAAAGCTGTGACAGGAGGACAGGATGATTTACCTGACCGGTGACTGCCACGGGGAATTTGGGCGGTTTTCGAAAAAACAGAGAATGCGGCTTCCTTTTGAACTGACGCCAGATGATTTTGTTGTGATCTGCGGGGATATGGGGCTTTTGTGGGCTGAGGACAAGGAATTTGCCTATTATCAAAAATGGCTCTCTGCGTTGCCTTTTACAATTCTGTGGATACAGGGAAATCATGAGAACTATGATCTGATTGCCAAGTATCCTGTCTGTATGTGGCATGGCGGAAAAGTGCGGCACATTGTGCCAGACAAAATTATTCTGCTGGAACGGGGACAGGTTTTTACGATTGAAGAAAAGCGTTTTTTTACATTTGGCGGCGCCTCGACGCATGACATACAGGGAGGCATTCTGGACAAAACGTCACCAACGTATGAAAAAGACAGAAGACGCGCAAACAAGCGCGGTCTGCCGTACCGTGTGAGGGGCGTGTCGTGGTGGGCGCAGGAGCTTCCGTCTGAGCAAGAGATGCAGGAGGGCAGGGAAAATCTGCGCAAAGCAGGCAGTCAGGTGGATTATGTCATCACGCACTGCCTTGCAGGTAAAATGCAGGACAGACTGGAAGCAATTCTTGGCGCAGGGGAGGGATTAGCGCACGGGTACAGGGTGCATGAAAAAGATATCCTGACCGCATACTTTGACGAGCTTGAGACAATGCTGCAATATAAGCACTGGTTTTGCGGGCATTATCATGTGAATCTCACGCTGGATGAACGACACACGGTGCTCTATCAGCAGTTCATTGCGCTGGAACATCCGTCAGGGCAAGGGACTCATTTTTGCACACTTCCCTGAGCACATCACGCACTTCCATCAGTGCAAATCCAAGCAGGTTCTGTCCGTTCCATTTGAGCGGATTTTGAGCGGTTTTGTCTGTCTCAGCCATCTTGATTCCCCAGATGCCGTCATAGGGACTGGCTTCAACTAAGACTTTATTTCCTGTCTGTAGCAGGAAATTTTTTAGCTGGGGATTCTGCGAGAATTTCAGGTAGTTTCCGTTTAAAATAATGGCGTATTTTGTCTGTTTCCATATGGATTCATTAAAGTGCTGCACTTGCTGTCCAAGGGCTTTGATGCGCTGAGGGCTTTTGCTGGACAGAATGCGCTGCCGCATTTCCTCGTCATCGAACAAAAGTGCCTTCTGCGCCATCATATACTGTTCCATACAACAATAGTGCTGTGTGCCGCAAACAAAAGGGGAGGTCTGCCACTGGCTGAGACAGCCCTTGCCGGTCTGCGGTTTCCAGAACATACAATATTTAAAGCGTTTTCCCATTCGGTATTCCTTGCGAAGCTGTTCTAAAGAATACTTTGCAGCACCGCCTTTTTGCCACAAGGCAATGCGAAATTCGCCGCGCGTGTAATAAATACAGTCGTTGTTTTCATGCCAAAAGCCCTTCCATGACGGCGGTTCAGGAAACAGTTCCTGATATCGTGCCGCTTCTTCACCGGAGAGTGTCTCATACCATTTTTTCCATTTTATCAAATCATCTTTGCCAGCGCCCGTCTGCCAGCCGGCAGAGCTGCGTTCCAGTTCAGGGTGGGCGAGCCATAACGGCAGCAGCAGTTGTCTGTTTTCGGTCATTTTTTCTGCCTCCTTTGTCAAGGATTTTATGGATGCCTGTTTATCGCATGGCAGCTTGTCAGGGTTATCATGCTCATTGATACATCTCCTGAAAAGTGACAAGCGTGGCATTTCCTAGCTGATTTGCCGCATCAAGACAGGCTTGGGTAAAATCAGATTTCGAGGAAAGTTCGTTCCTTCTGCCGATAAACATCTTGAGAATCCCTTCCTTTTATTTAAGTCATTGTAGCATAGAATATGGAACATGCCAAGAAAAAATAAAATGAGAATACAAGTACATTGTTTTTGTATGAAATTTCATGTATGATAGGAACAGGGGCAAAAGCTAAGACATTGGCAGAAAGGGAGTAATGATATGCTGAAAATTGTTTTCGGAGAAATTGGGAATGCGGTATTCCATCCGCCGACGTATTTTGACAATCAATATGAGGATGCGTGGATCACCAATCCCCTGACGGTGGAAATGATTCGTGACATTGACAAGTCGGAGGTGATCAGCGAACATCTGATACAAAGTCCAGTGCTGGGGCCTATTTCTACGAAAGAGCTGTCAGGCGGTGTAAAGACACTGATATTGATGGCTTTTGACGAGTCTGGAAAAATTTTTAATGCCTCCTTATGCGGGGATAACTGCGCAAAATGGATTGTGGACATTGCAAAAAGGAAAGAGCTGACGATCAATCTGCATCATGTGATGGATTTTAGCGCAGTGGGTGCATTTGACGCGCTCATGCTCAACTCTGAACAAATGATTCATCACTATAATGAATATCTTGACGAGGCAATCGGAATAAAGGAGCGGTGACGGACGCGAAGCGAAAGATAAATAAGAAAGAGGGAATTCAAAATGTGGTTATTATATGCACTGCTGTCCGCTGTATTTGCGGCGTTGACCTCCATACTGGCAAAGATCGGCATAGAGGGTGTGAACTCGAATCTTGCAACTGCCATCAGAACAGTGGTGGTGGTCGTGATGGCATGGGGGATGGTGTTCCTGACGAATGCACAGGGCGGCATCGCACAGATCGGAAGAAAGAGCTGGCTGTTTCTAATCTTATCAGGACTTGCGACAGGGGCATCATGGCTGTGCTATTACCGGGCGCTACAGCTTGGCGAAGTTTCTAAGGTGGTGCCAATTGACAAGCTGAGTGTCGTCATCACACTTGTATTGGGATTTGTCATTCTGCACGAGCAGTTTAGCTTCAAATCGCTGATTGGATGTATTTTGATCGGCGCGGGAACATGGGTGATGGTGTTGTGAAGCAGGAATAGAGAAATAGATTAAGATACATCTAAGAACAGGAGGAAACGATGGCATTTACACATCTGCATGTGCATACGGAGTACAGTCTCCTCGACGGCTCCAATAAAATCAAAGAATACGTCAAGCGCGTCAAGGAGCTTGGCATGGACAGTGCGGCAATTACAGACCACGGCGTGATGTACGGCGTGATTGATTTCTATAAAGAAGCAAAGGCAAACGGCGTCAAGCCGATTCTCGGCTGCGAGGTCTACGTCGCGCCCAATTCGCGGTTTGACAAGGAGACCGGCGGCGGAGAGGAGCGTTATCATCATCTGGTGCTGCTGGCAGAAAACAATGCAGGCTATGCCAATTTGATGAAAATCGTCAGCAAGGGATTTACAGAAGGGTATTATTATAAGCCGCGTGTGGACATGGAAGTTCTTGAGCAGTATCATGAGGGAATTATCGCGCTCTCAGCATGTCTTGCAGGCGAGGTGCCAAGACTGCTTGCAAAGGGGCTGTATGAGGAGGCAAAAAAGACGGCGCTCAAGTATGAAGCCTGTTTTGGAAAGGGGAACTATTTTTTCGAGTTACAGGATCATGGGATTCCAGACCAGCGCACCGTCAACACCGCGCTGCTGCGCATGAGCAAGGAGCTGGACATACCGCTTGTGGCGACGAACGATATCCACTATACCTATGCGGAGGACGAGAAGTCACACGATATCCTGCTGTGTATCCAGACAGCGAAAAAGGTTTCTGACGAGGACCGGATGCGCTACGAGGGAGGACAGTACTATGTCAAGAGCGAGCTGGAAATGCGAGGATTGTTTCCCTATGCGCAGCAGGCGATTGACAATACAGCCATGATTGCGGACCGCTGCAATGTGGAGATTGAATTTGGCGTGACGAAGCTGCCCAAGTTTGAGGTGCCTACAGGATATGATTCGTGGAGCTACCTCAACAAGCTCTGTGCCGATGGATTAAAGGAGCGTTATCCCGAGGATGATGGAACAATCCGGGAAAAACTCGACTATGAGTTAGGCGTCATCCAGAAGATGGGGTATGTCGATTATTTCCTGATTGTCTGGGATTTTATCAACTGGGCGAGGGAGCATGATATTCCAGTTGGACCCGGGCGCGGCTCGGCAGCAGGGAGCATTGTATCGTACTGCCTGCATATCACGAATATTGACCCTATCCGCTACAGCCTGCTGTTTGAGCGTTTTTTGAATCCCGAGCGTGTGTCCATGCCCGATATTGATATTGATTTCTGCTATGAGCGCAGGCAGGAGGTCATTGATTACGTCAGTGAGAAATATGGGCATGATAAGGTGGTGCAGATCGTGACCTTTGGTACGATGGCGGCAAAAGGGGTGATACGCGATGTCGGGCGTGCATTGGATCTTCCTTATAATTATGTGGACGGGATTGCCAAGATGATACCGAGCGAAAACAACGCGCCAGTCAGCATCACGCGCGCGCTTGAGATGAATCCTGAATTTCGGTCGATGTACAAACAGGATGAACAGGTGCAGTATTTGATAGATATGTGCAAAAGACTTGAAGGACTGCCGCGCCATACCTCCATGCATGCAGCAGGCGTCGTGATCTGCCAGAAGCCCGCGGACGAGTTTGTCCCACTGTCGCGCGGTAGTGACGGCGCCATCACAACACAGTTTACCATGACCACGATCGAAGAGCTGGGACTGTTAAAGATGGATTTCTTGGGCCTGCGCACCCTGACCGTGATCAAGGACGCGGTGGACAATGTCGAGAAAACAACAGGCGTGCACATTGATGTCGATGCCATTGACTATGATGATAAAAAGGTGTTGATGTCCCTCGGAACAGGAAAGACAGACGGCGTATTCCAGCTTGAAAGTCAGGGTATGAAGAACTTTATGAAAGAGCTAAAGCCGCAGAATCTTGAGGATGTGATCGCAGGCATCTCGCTCTACCGCCCGGGTCCGATGGACTTTATCCCGGCATATATCCGCGGGAAAAATAACCACAGCGCAGTCACCTATGCCTGCCCGCAGCTAGAGCCGATTCTTGCGCCCACCTATGGCTGTATCGTCTATCAGGAGCAGGTTATGCAGATTGTGCGCGACCTTGGCGGATATACGCTGGGGCGCAGCGACTTGGTGCGCCGTGCGATGAGCAAGAAAAAGGCGTATGTTATGGAGCAGGAGCGCAAAAATTTTGTGCATGGCAATGCCGAGGAGGGTGTGCCGGGCTGTGTGGCTTGCGGCATCTCAGAGACAGTGGCAGATCACATTTATGGGACGATGATGGATTTTGCAAAGTATGCATTTAACAAGTCCCATGCGGCATGCTATGCGGTGGTCGCGTATCAGACCGCGTATTTGAAATATTACTATCCAGTGGAATTTATGGCGGCATTATTGACCTCGGTGATCGACAATGCCTCAAAAGTTTCGGAGTATATCATGGTCTGCAAAAGTATGGGGATTCAGATTCTGCCGCCGGATATCAACGAAGGAGAGTGCGGATTTTCCGTATCAGACGGTGCGATACGCTATGCGCTGAATGCGATCAAGAGTGTCGGCAAAAACGTTATTGACCAGATTACAGCCGAGCGGAATGCACATGGGAAATTTCAGGATTTGAAAGACTTTATAGAGCGGACACAGAATGTTGAACTCAATAAGCGCGCCATTGAGAATTTTATTAAGGCGGGGGCATTTGACAGTTTTGGCGCGACCAGAAAGCAGCTGATGAGTGTCTATGGGCAGATTCTCGACAGTGTGGTACACAGCAAACGCGGTGTGACAGCGGGGCAGATGTCTCTGTTTGACATTGTTTCGGAAGAGGATAAGAAGGAGCTTGAGATTCCGATGCCCAATGTCGGGGAGTATGAGAAAGAACTGCTGCTCAGCTTTGAGAAGGAGGTGCTGGGGTTTTATGTCAGCGGTCATCCAATGCAGGAATACGAAGCGCTGTGGGAAAAGCGCATCTCAGCGAGAACTTCGGATTTTTATCTTGATGCGGAGACTGGGCAGACGCATGTGGAGGACAGTGCGAAGGCAATTGTCGGCGGCATGATTATGGACAAAAAGATCAAATATACAAAGCAGGATAAGATTATGGCATTTCTCACACTAGAGGATTTGGTCGGGAGTGTGGAGATTGTGGTGTTTCCCAATGCATATGAAAAATACTCTTCGAAAATAGTTGAAGAAAATAAGGTGTTTATCGAGGGCAGAGTGAAGGTGGAGGACGAGCGCGACGGCAAATTAATCTGTGAGAGCATCACTTCCTTTGATGAGATTCCAAGGAAGGTGTGGCTCAAGTTCCCGGATATGAGCACCTATCTCAAGAAGGAGTCTGAGTTGTTCGATGCGATTTATGAGTCCGAGGGGATTGATAATGTGGTTATATATATAGAAGAAACACGTCAAAAAAAGACCCTGCCGCCCAACCGCAACATCAAGGCGGACAGTGCTGTCCTCGACAGGCTTCGGGATTTATTTGGCGAGGAAAATGTGAAAGTGGTGTGCTAAAAAAATATTGATAAAAAATATTGATAAAAAAATATCAATAAATATTGTAATATATGAAAAAAAGGTATAAAATATTTATGATTATGCGGGGATACTTTCGCGGATAATACGGATTATAGAAAGCATAAAGGCTTAGGGATGATATAAAGTATAGGAGGTATAGTGATGTCGAATGAAATCAAGACGATAGGTGTATTGACAAGCGGAGGAGATGCACCGGGAATGAACGCTGCGATTCGTGCAGTGGTGCGGAAGGCGCTGACGAACAATGTAAAGGTAAAGGGAATCAAGCGCGGCTACATGGGACTCATCAATGAGGAGATCATTGATATGGAAGCGTTTAGTGTGGCAGATATTATTCAGAAGGGTGGAACGATCCTCGGTACGGCGAGATGTCTTGAATTTAAGGAGGAGAACATACAGCAGATGGCGGCTGAAATCTGTCATAAGCACGGGATAGATGGTCTTGTGGTGATTGGCGGCGACGGTTCATACAGAGGTGCGCAGGGACTTGCCAGACATGGCATCAATACGGTCGGTGTGCCGGGAACGATTGATCTTGACATTGCATGTACAGAGTATACGATTGGTTTTGACACGGCGATCAACACCGCGATGGAGGCGATTGACAAGGTAAGAGATACCTCCTCTTCCCATGAGCGCTGCTCCATCATCGAGGTAATGGGCAGACATGCGGGGTACATTGCACTCTGGACAGGCGTTGCAAACGGCGCGGAGGATATCCTTCTTCCCGAGAAATATAATTACGATGAGCAGGAGCTGATCAACAACATTGTCAGAAGCAGGAAGAAAGGAAAGACACATCATATCATTGTCAATGCTGAGGGAATCGGACACTCTACCTCCATGGCAAAGAGAATCGAGGCGGCGACAGGAATCGAGACAAGAGCAACGATTCTTGGCTACATGCAGCGCGGCGGCAATCCGACCTGTAAGGACAGATTCTATGCGTCTATCATGGGTGCTTACGCGGCAGATATTCTCTGTGACGGCAAGTCCAACAGAGTTGTGGCGTACAAGCATGGTTCCTTCGTGGATTATGATATTGAGGAAGCACTCAATATGAAAAAGGGAATTGATGAGTACCAGTATGATATCTGTCGGAAATTGTCAAGATAAGATAATAGATTGAACAATGTTATAACGTATGTTATACTATAACAATATAATTGAATTAGGAAGATGGATGCGATTTTCTGAATGGATTGCCCTCTAGTATTACGAAGGAGGGTGATGCCCGATGAATACAAAAAAAATAGCATCCCACTCGCCCAAAGTTAGATGCTGTTTCTTTAAACAATATTCAACTGAGGGCAATCGGAAAATCTATTCCGAGTCCTTTTCTAATTCGATTATATACCGACCACTTGCGAAATGCAAGTGGTCTTTTACATTATTTTGCAATACTATTGTTTTATACGGCAAACGTGATATAATTGACATTGATTTGTTGTACTGGAGGTCGAAAAGACTGACCAGCAGTATAAAATATAGAAAATAAAGGTAAAGGATAAAATATCATGGCATATGAAATCAGCAACAAGCAACCGAAAGCCAGAAAGTCCACCACAAGACTGATCGCATTTGGCTTTGCAATGATCATTCTGACAGGAACACTTCTCTTGTCGCTTCCCTTTGCGAACAAGTCTGGTCATGGGAATGTGTTTGATTCCCTCTTTACAGCGACTTCTGCGACCTGCGTCACCGGGCTGGTCGTCGCTGACACATACCAGAACTGGACGACGTTTGGACAGCTTGTCATACTCTGTATGATACAGGTCGGCGGTTTGGGATTTATGACCATCGGCGCCTATATTTCTGTGATACTCAAGAAGCGCATCGGCTTGCAGGAGAGGGAACAGCTTCAGGAGAGTGTAAACACCCTTGAAATAGCAGGTGTTGTGCGACTCGTCAAAAAGATTGTCCAAGGAGCGCTTGGCATCGAGCTTCTGGGCGCGATTCTGCTCTCGTTTCGATTGATACCCCGGTTTGGGGTGATCAAGGGAATTTATTATTCTTTGTTTCATGCGGTATCAGCATTCTGCAATGGCGGTTTTGACCTGATGGGAACCGAGGAGGCCTATTCCTCCCTCGTCGCGTATGAGGGGGACATTCTGGTCAATCTTGTGATTGTGACGCTGATTCTTGTGGGAGGAATCGGTTTTATCGTGTGGGATGATGTGGCACGGAACAAATGGCATTTCAAACGTTATTTATTGCACAGTAAAATCGTGATCACTGTGACCTTTTTGCTGACAGTGGCTGGAACCGTATTCTTTCTTATCACAGAACAGGATGCCGCCTTTGCGGGCATGAGTCCGCTCGAAAAGTTTTTGGGGGCGCTGTTTTCCTCTGTCACGCCAAGGACAGCAGGCTTTAACTCCGTCGATACGGCGGCACTGTCCAATTCCGGCAAATTAATAACAATGGTTATGATGTTTATTGGCGGCAGTCCCGGCTCCACTGCGGGCGGTGTCAAGACGACCTCAGTCATTGTACTGTTATTTTATGCGGGGGCAATGGTGCTGAACAAAGAGGACATCAACCTGTTTGGCAGGCGTCTGACAGACGAGGTGGTCAAGAAAGCGAACGCAGTCGTGATTATCAATGCGACGCTGACAATTGTAGCGACTGTTATTATAATGGCATTACAGCCGTTATTAAACTTTGAGGATGTGCTGTTTGAGGTGCTTTCCGCGATTGGGACCGTTGGCATGACCGTTGGCATCACAAGGGATTTAGATATAATAGCGCGGGTTATTTTAATAGTGCTGATGTATTGCGGACGGCTGGGCAGCCTCTCTTTTGCGCTGGTATTTGCGCAGAAGAATACCTCAACACCGGTGCGGCAGCCGCAGGAAAAAATCATTGTAGGATAATTTTAGAAAGAAGGGCATATGTTATGAAATCAATTTTGATTATTGGAATGGGACGTTTTGGGCATCATCTGGCAGCAAATTTTCTCGAGCATGACCATGATGTCATGATCGTGGATGAGGATGAGGAGAAGCTGGCAGACATGGTGCCATACGCGACGAGCACCCGAATCGGGGACTGCACCAATGAGGAAGTGTTAAAGAGCATTGGGGTCAGGAACTTTGATGTGGTGTTTGTGTGTATCGGCACGAATTTTCAGAGCAGTCTTGAAATCACAAGCCTCGCGAAAGAACTTGGCGCAAAGCGCGTGGTCAGCAAGGCGACAAGAGATATTCAGGCAAAATTTTTGTTAAGAAACGGTGCGGATGAAGTGATTTATCCTGATAAGGATATTGCGGAGAAATGGGCGGAGCGCTACAGCCTTGACAATCTCTTTGACTATATTGACCTGCCGGGCGCCTTTGGAATCTATGAGGTGCCGCCGCTCAAGGAGTGGGTCGGCAGGAGTATTCGGGAGTCTGACATTGCCGCAAAGCACAAGATCTCCATCCTTGGCATCAAGAAAAAACATGAGGAGGAAATGAGCGTGATGCCCTCTGCGGACTACATTATCCGCGATACAGACCATTTGATGGTGATGGCTGGAAATGAGGTTGCTGAGCGCCTGCTCAAAGAAAACCGCAACAAATTTGCCAGCGCGTCATTTCGCAAATAAACCAGCCTGCCAGAATGCAGGCGGAAGGAAAGAGAAAATCATATGATAACAAGTATGGCAAACAGCAAAGTAAAACGCCTTGCAGCGCTGGCACAGAAGGCAAAGGCGCGCAGGGAGGAGCAGTGCTTTGTCGTGGAAGGGATACGGATGTTTCGGGAAGCCCCTGCGGACTGGCTCAGGGAAGTGTACGTCTCTGAAACCTTTCTGCATAAATATGGCAGAGAGGCGTTAGGGCGTGTGTCCTTTGAGATTTTGACCGATGCGGTGTTTCAGAAGGCATCGGACACACAGACCCCTCAGGGCATCCTGTGCGTGCTCTCCATGCCGCGCTATGAGCTTGCAGCGCATCTTGCAATTCAGTGTACAGACACCGCGAAAGCGCCGCTCTATATGCTTCTTGAGGATTTGCAGGACCCGGGAAATGTAGGAACGATACTGCGTGCCGGCGAAGGGGCGGGCGTTGACGGGGTGATTCTGACCAGACAGACGGCAGATCTGTTTAATCCCAAGGTGATTCGCGCGACGATGGGGTCGATTTACCGGGTACCTTTTTTTGTTGTCGATTCATTGACGGATTCCATTGATTTACTGCGGGAAAAAGGGGTGGCAGTCTATGCGGCGCACCTTGATGACAGCGTGGATTACGATGTGCCGGATTATACGCAGCCGACAGCCTTTTTGATCGGAAATGAAGGAAACGGGCTTCGGCGCGAAACGGCGCAGCGCGCAGCACAGTATATCAAAATTCCTATGGCAGGACAGGTTGAATCGCTCAACGCTGCGATGGCGTCGGCGGTTCTGATGTACGAGGCTGCGAGACAGCGGCGAAAAAATGAATATACAAATTAATTAATATAGAAAGAAAGGTATATAGAGATGAAGATCGGTTTTATAGGACTGGGAAATATGGCGTCCGCCATGATTGGCGGAATGCTGGATACAGGGACGTTTTCACCCGATGAGATCATAGGTTCCGCCAAGACGCAGGCGACGGCAGACAGGGCAGCGCAGCGGTTTGGCATTGCCGCGGGGACGGACAATCAGGAGACGGCAAGACAGGCGGATGTGCTGATTCTTGCCGTGAAACCCGTATTTTTGCCAGAAGTGATTGCGGAGATTAAAAATATAGTGGATGAAACCAAGCTTGTCATATCCATTGCAGCGGGAAAATCCATAGACTGGCTTGAGCAGGAATTTGGCAGGAAGCTTAGGATGATACGATGTATGCCAAACACGCCGGCAATGGTTGGCGAGGCGTGTACCTGTATCTGTCTCAAGGAGGATGTATCGAAGCAGGACGAGGAGACGGCACGAAAGATTATGAACAGCTTTGGCAAGGCAAGTGTTTTGCCGGAACGTCTGATGGATGCCTTCATCGGTGTTGCAGGCAGCGCACCGGCGTATGTGTTTCTGTTTATAGAAGCGATGGCAGACGCCGCTGTGCTGGCCGGCATGCCCAGAGCACAGGCATATGAATTTGCAGCGCAGACGGTGCTGGGCAGCGCGAAGATGGTGCTTGAGACCAGACAGCATCCGGGCGTGCTCAAAGATATGGTCTGTTCTCCCGCCGGCACCACGATTGAGGCGGTCAAAGTATTGGAGGAAAAGGGAATGCGCGCGGCAGTGATAGATGCCGTGAATGCCTGTGTGGAGAAATCGAGGAACCTGTAAAGGACAGGTGGAATAGAATATTTTATAAAAAAAGAGTTCGCGACTTGACAAGACGCGAACTCTTTGATATTATATAAAATCGTAATAGGTGTTAATAAATATGTAACATTTGTCGAAAAGATGTAAAACAAGTAACATATTTAGAGAGAAATGGAGCAGACTATGAAGACAAATTGTAAAAAGTGGAAATATCTGTTATGTATCACAGCAGTTATGACCGCGTTTTCGTCCATTCCGTTCAATACACAGGCAGCAGACCAGCAGGTGCGGCTGATGAACGATCTGGACAAAAAACAGCAAACCACATCAAGCAAGATGAATTCAGCACAGGACAGAAACGTGTTCGCTGTGACAGCAGGTGCAGCGAATATATTGGATGCGGAGATTGTGAGTACAGATCTCCCAGACGAGGCTGTACCAAAGATGATAACTCCAAGGACGAATGTTTCAAGTACGAAGAAAAAGAGTGATGCACTCGCCGCATTTGTGAAAGCCTTGATGGTATTGCAGCCAGAGATCCTTCCACAGTCAAACCTTGTGATGGCGAAGGTCAATGAGTACGTCAATATCCGGCAGGAGGCAGATCAGGATGCCGAGAAGGTCGGTGTGCTCTACAAGGACTGCGGCGGAGATATTTTAGAAAAAAATAATGAATGGACGAAGATAAAGTCCGGCGATGTGACCGGATGGATTAAAAACGAGTACCTCTATTTTGGAAAAGAGGCGGAGGAGGTTGCAAAAGATGTGGGTGTTCTCACCGCATATGCCAACACAGAGACACTCAGAGTCCGGGAAGAGCCCAGTCTTGAGGCAGGGATTGTCGGACTGCTCGCGAACGGTCAGGCAGTGGAAGCCATTGCGGAGGAAGGAGACTGGGTGCGCGTCAGCTACGAGGGCACGACGGGATTTGTCTCGTCAGAGTATGTCCGTGTAGAGTTTGGCATCGACACCGCAGAGTCTATGGAGGCAATCCGTGAGAGAGAGGAAGCCGAGCGCGCAAGAGCTGCTGCGGAGGCGGAGGCAAAGCGTGTACAGCAGAAGGAAGCCGTGTTTGCAACGGCGTCAGAGCTGGATATCCTCGCGGCACTGATTCAGTGTGAGGCGGGCGGCGAGCCCTACGAGGGGCAGGTCGCAGTCGGCGCAGTCGTGATGAACAGAGTGCGCAACGGTGGTTATCCCAATAGCATAACAGAGGTTATCTATGCATCAGGACAGTTTGTACCGGCATCGGGAGGACGCATGGAGTCTCTGATACTCAATAAGACCACCAAAGCATCCTGCGTGCAGGCTGCACAGGAAGCCATCAATGGCGCGTGCAATGTCGGAGATGCACTTCATTTCAGAAGAAATAACGGCAGACCGGGCCTTGTGATTGGAAATCATGTATTTTGGTAAAAATGGATAAACAGTTGAAAGCGCAGTTTATAAAAGAACTGCGCTTTTTCTTGCCCCTTTCGCAGAATTGTAGTAGAATACAAATAATTGATAATTTCGACATGAGGAGGTACCCATATGAATTTAAAAGGACGGAATTTTTTGACATTAAAGGATTTTACGCCGGAAGAGATTACATATCTCATAGATCTGGCGGCAGAATATAAGGACAAAAAGAAAAAAGGCATCCTGCACGACACGCTGCGCGGCAAAAATATTGCACTGATTTTTGAGAAGACCAGTACACGCACGCGCTGTTCTTTTGAGGTGGCAGCGCATGATCTTGGCATGGGGACGACATACCTTGACCCGTCTGGCTCCCAGATTGGCAAAAAAGAGTCGATTGCGGACACGGCGCGCGTGCTTGGCAGAATGTTTGATGGAATTGAGTACCGCGGGTTTGAGCAGGCAATCGTGGAGGAGCTTGCAAAGCATGCAGGCGTTCCGGTATGGAATGGACTCACCAATGAATACCACCCCACACAGATGCTCGCGGACATGCTGACAATACGGGAGCATTTCGGGCATTTGGAAGGCATAAAGCTGACCTACATGGGCGATGCGCGCTACAACATGGGCAATTCCCTGATGATCGTGTGTGCGAAGCTGGGAATGCATTTTACAGCGTGTACGGCAAAAGAATATTTTCCCGATGCGGCGCTTGTCGCAGAGTGTGAGGAATACGCAAAACAGTCCGGCGCGACAATCACGCTCACAGAGGATGTGGACGCGGGCACAAAAGATACAGATGTTATTTATACAGATGTATGGGTTTCTATGGGAGAGCCAGAGGAAGTGTGGGCGGAGCGCATCGCAAAACTATCTCCATACAAGGTGACAAAGGCTGTGATGGACAACGCAGGCAAGGACGCAGTGTTTTTGCACTGTCTGCCCGCATTTCATGACTTAAAGACCAAGATCGGCAAAGAGCAGAGTGAAAAGTATGGCTTCACAGAGCTTGAGGTGACGGACGAGGTGTTTGAGTCAAAGCAGTCGCTGGTGTTTGATGAGGCGGAAAACCGTATGCATACGATTAAGGCGGTGATTGCCGCGACGCTCGGCGCAGTATTATGAAAAAAGAGGAAATATTAAAAAAACTCCGCGATGCAGGGGATTATGTGAGCGGTCAGGAGCTTTGTGAGCACTACGGTGTGTCGCGCACTGCCATATGGAAAGCAATCCGCCAGCTTGAGAAGGACGGATACATTATTGAGGCACAAAATAACAGGGGTTATCGGCTTGTGGAGCATTGTGACGCAGATTTATTTTCAAAAATAGAGATTGAGGATAAGCTCGAGACAGCGTGGCTTGGCAGACCACTTGTATTTCATAAAGAAACAGGCTCGACGAACATTGATGCCAAGGCGCTTGCGGAGCGCGGGGAAGCATCAGGCGCAGTGGTCGTGGCGGACATGCAGACCGCAGGGCGCGGACGGCTTGGCAGAGGCTGGGCAGCGCCCGCTGGAAAAAATATCTACATGACTCTGATGCTGCGTCCTGACTGCCCGCCAAATAAGGCATCGGCACTGACACTCGTCATGGCAATCGCCGTGTATGAGGCACTCTGTGAGCTAATCTCCAAAGAGCAATGCGGCATCAAGTGGCCAAATGACATTGTGGTCAATGGCAAAAAAATCTGCGGAATCCTGACGGAGATGAGCGCAGAACTGGATCAAATCCACTATGTCGTGATCGGCGCGGGCATCAATGTGAATCAGGAGACATTTGCCCCCGAGATTCAGGAGACGGCAACGTCCCTCTATGTGGAGCGCCAAAAGCAGTCAAGCCGCGCAGCGCTGGCGGCGCGTGTGCTGTATTATTTTGAAAAAAATTATGCAGTGTTTGAGAGTAGCTGGGACTTTTCTGCGCTGGCGGACAAATACAACGAGTTCTTGGTGAACCGCGGCAGAGAAGTGCGTGTGCTGGACCCCAAGGGTGCATATGACGGTATTGCAAGGGGGATTAATGAAAAGGGCGAACTGCTGGTCGAGCGAAAAAGCGACGGACAGACCATGCAGGTCTATGCAGGTGAGGTGTCTGTGCGCGGCATATATGGGTATGTGTGATTGAAAAGAGGAAGTATGGGAGAAAACAAAAACCGCGTTGTCCTGTGCGGGGCAAATGCCTATGAACAAAAATATTATTTTAATGAAGCGTTTCATAATATTCCTGAATCCATCAAGGAGGAACTGCATATTCTATGTGTGTTGTTCACAGAGGAGGTGGGCGGCGTGTTCACCATCGTATTCGAGGAGGATGGGAGCGTGAGCCTTGAGACGGACGCCTACGAGGAAGATATTTTATATGATGAGATCAGCAGCGGACTCTTGGTGCGGGAGATTCGGATGCAGCGGCAGGAGCTTTTGGAATCGCTGAGTCTTTTTTACAGAGTGTTCGTGCTGCGTGAACAGGGGATTGATGATTAAAACAGAAGGGGAGGAAGCATGGTTTTAGTAGTAGATGTTGGAAATACGAATATTACGTTTGGCGTATATGACAGGAAAAATCTGGTCACGACGTTTCGACTGATGGCAAAGACACAGCGGACATCGGATGAATACGGCGTGTTGATCACAGAGCTTTTGTCTAAAAACCATATCAACGCCAGAGAGATTGAGGGCGCCATCATTGCAAGCGTCGTGCCAAACGTTATGCATGCGCTCACCGGCGGCATCAAGCGCTATGTGTCTGAGCGGTTGATGACGGTGGGCGTTGGCATCAAGACGGGCATTAAGGTTGTGACAGAAAATCCAAAAGAAATCGGGCCAGACCGCATTGTGGACGCAGTGGCTGCATATGAATTATATGGAGGACCGGTGCTTGTCTTGGATTTCGGTACCGCGACGACCTATGACCTTGTCGATGAGAAAGGGTGTTTCTGCGCAGGCATCACGGCGCCGGGAATCCGAATATCGGCAAAAGCGCTGTGGGAGGACGCGGCAAAGCTCCCGGAAATCGAGATCAAGAAGCCCGCATCCATTCTGGCGCAGGAGACAATCTCAAGTATGCAGGCAGGGCTTGTGTACGGGCAGATTGGGCAGACAGAGTACATTGTAAACCGCGTCCGCAAGGAAACTGGCTATGAGAACCTCAAAGTCGTGGCGACAGGGGGACTTGGGCGTATTATAGCGGAGGAGACGGATGTGATACAGGAGTACAACAGTGCACTCACGCTGGAGGGACTAAGAATTATCTATGAAAAGAACAACAGATAGTGCAGCAGACAGACGGCTGAAAATCGGCAGTGTCGTTCTGGAAAACAATATTGTGCTCGCACCGATGGCAGGGGTTACAGACCTGCCATTTCGACTGATTTGTAAGGAGCAGGGCGCGGGGCTTTTGTGCATGGAGATGGTGAGTGCCAAGGCAGTGCATTTTCACAACAAAAACACAGAGGCGCTTATGCAGATACACCCAGAGGAGATGCCCGTCTCGCTGCAACTGTTTGGCTCGGAGCCGGACATCATGGCAGAGACGGCAAGACGCATTGAGGAGCGCCCTTTTGCCCTCTTAGATATCAATATGGGCTGTCCTGTGCCAAAGGTGGTCAACAACCATGAGGGCAGTGCGCTGATGCTGGAACCTAAACTTGTGGGAGAAATTATTTATGCGGTTTCCCACGCAGTAAAAAAACCTGTGACCGTAAAAATCCGCAAAGGTTTTGATGACGCGTCGGTCAATGCTGTGGAAATCGCCAAGATTGCCGAAGAAAACGGTGCGGCGGCGGTCGCCGTGCATGGCAGGACCAGAGAACAGTATTATGCTGGCAAAGCAGACTGGGAGATCATACGGCAGGTAAAGGAAGCAGTGCGCATCCCTGTCATTGGAAACGGCGATGTGACTGATGCCGTTTCTGCGGCGCAGATGCTGGCAGAGACAGGCTGTGACGGAGTCATGGTGGGCAGGGCATGCCGCGGCAATCCATGGATATTCCGGGAAATTAACCAGTACCTCGACACAGGCATCATTCCGCCAAGACCGGCAAAGGAGGAGGTCTGTGACACGATTTTGCGGCATGCGAAGCTACAGCTTGATTTGAAGGGGGAGTACCTTGCTGTGCGTGAGATGCGGAAGCATATAGCGTGGTACACGGCAGGTTATCCGCATTCAGCAGGGTTTCGCAGGATGGTGAACGCGATGGAAAGCTTTACAGAACTCACAGAAAGCGTGCAGAAGATGTTTTTGGAGCATTTTTAGAATCAGGTAAATCTTGACATAACAGTGAAAAGACGCTATAATATGCAACAGAATTTTTTGGCTTGTTTTGATTTTTAATTAATTTTTTATTATAGAAAGGACAAAGATTTCATGGAAGCAAAAAAGAATTTATTAACACGTGAAGGTCTTAAAAAATATGAGGATGAACTGCATGAACTCAAAGTAGTCAAACGAAAAGAGGTTGCACAGAAAATAAAGGAAGCAAGAGAGCAGGGAGACCTTTCAGAGAACGCAGAGTACGATGCGGCAAAGGACGAACAGCGCGACATTGAGGCGCGTATTGAAGAGCTTGAGAAAATTCTCAAAAACGTGGAAGTCGGCGACATGGACGAGGACGGGCATGATTTGGACAAAGTGAGCTTTGGACTTGCTGTGAAGGTGCGGGACAATGAGTTTGATGATGAGATGGAATTTAAGATCGTGGGCGCGACAGAGGCAAACAGCTTAAAAGGCAAGATTTCAAATGAGTCGCCGCTCGGAAAGGCACTGATCGGGGCAAAGAGAGGCGATGTCGTCACTGTGGAGGCTCCGGCAGGCGTGATAGAATATACGATACTGGATATTTATAAGCCAGAATAAGCATGAAGGTTATTTTTAAGGCGGTAAGCTTCATGTTGTGAAGAGAGGAGAATGTTTGTGGCACAAGAGAATCAAAACCAGAATAAGAACCAGCAACAGGATGAGAACCAGCTTCTGGCTGTACGCAGCGCACAGAAAGGAAGTGCATCGGATGAGAATCAGCTTCTGGCTGTGCGCAGGGAAAAATTAGCCGCGTTACAGGAGGCAGGAAAAGATCCGTTTCAGATTACAAAATTTGACGTGACACATCACAGTCAGGATGTGAAGGACGATTTCGACGCGCTTGAGGGGAAGAACGTAACCATCGCAGGGCGCATGATGTTCAAGCGCGTGATGGGAAAGGCATCGTTTTGCAATATACAGGATTTAAAGGGAAATATCCAGTGCTATGTCGCAAGGGACAGCATCGGTGAGGAGTCCTATGCAGATTTCAAGAAATATGATGTGGGTGACATCCTTGGCATCAGCGGTGAGGTATTTAAGACAAAGACAGGTGAGATGTCCATTCATGTGGCTTCTGTCACGCTGCTGTCAAAGAGCCTTCAGATTCTTCCTGAGAAATTCCATGGGCTGACAGATACAGATATGCGTTACCGCCAGAGATACGTTGACTTGATAATGAATGCAGAGGTGAAGGATACCTTTGTCAAGCGTTCAAAAGTGCTTTCAAGCATCCGGCGCTATCTGGACGGGCAGGGCTTTATGGAGGTGGAGACACCGATGCTGGTGTCCAACGCAGGCGGTGCGGCGGCAAGACCGTTTGAGACGCATTTCAATGCGCTGGATGAGGACTTAAAACTTCGCATTTCGCTGGAGCTGTATTTAAAGAGACTGATTGTAGGCGGCATGGAGCGCGTCTATGAGATCGGGCGGGTATTCCGCAACGAGGGACTAGATACCAGACATAATCCAGAGTTTACGCTGATGGAGCTGTATCAGGCATACACAGATTATCACGGCATGATGGATTTGACAGAGAATCTCTACCGCTATGTGGCAAAGGAAGTGACGGGCTCTGAAATCCTCACCTACGGGGAACACCAGATGGATTTGTCAAAGCCGTTTGAGCGCATCACGATGGTCGATGCTGTCAAGAAGTATTCCGGTGTGGATTTTCATGAGATTCACACCTTGGAGGAAGCAAGGGCAATTGCAAAGGAAAAGCACATTGCGTATGAAGAGCGCCATAAGAAGGGCGATATCCTAAATCTGTTCTTCGAGGAGTTTGTGGAGGAGCATCTGATTCAGCCGACATTTGTGATGGACCATCCGATTGAGATTTCCCCGCTCACCAAGAAAAAGCCTGAGAATCCCGAATACGTGGAGCGCTTTGAGTTCTTCATGAACGGCTGGGAGATGGCAAATGCGTATTCTGAGCTCAATGACCCGATTGACCAGCGCGCGCGCTTTGCAGCGCAGGAGGAACTGCTGGCAGCAGGCGACGCGGAGGCGAATCACACCGATGAGGACTTTTTGAACGCACTCAGCATCGGCATGCCGCCGACGGGGGGCATTGGATTTGGCATTGACAGAATGGTCATGATGATGACGAACAGCCCGGCGATACGGGATGTGCTGTTGTTCCCGACAATGCGGACAGTCGATTGAAAAAGCCAGTAAAATCAAGGGTTTGCGGACTTTAAAGCAGTATGGTACGACAAAAGTACGACAAAATAAACTCTCTTAAAGGGTTAAAATAAACGATTTTAAATTAAACTCTTGTCAGTTCAAGTTAATATTTTGTACTATAAGGACATTTTTCTAAAAGAAAATTTTAGAGAAGTGTCCTTTTTTGTTATGGTCAGCAAAACAAAATAAGAAATGGAGGAAAAAGCATGAACAGTACAGCGTTAGGAGCAGAGAGAGCGATTATTTTTATCAGCGATGCACATGAGAAATTCTACTATGAAAAATTGAAAGAGGTCAGGTATCAGGACGTATACCATAAGGCACTTGTTTATTGTCTTGGTATCAGTGATGACACAAGAAGGAATATCAACAGTATTTATGATTTTAAGACAGGCAACGTAAAGACAAAATGCCTGCATGAAGGCTGGCAGACCAGCGGAAGTGTGAAAGTAGTCAGGATGGCGTTTAACCTCTATTGTAACGGTACGCCAAGCGTTCTTGATTACGGTTATGCTGAGGAACAGGTAAACGAGTGCAGACTTTATACAGTGGAGGAATTATTCTGCTGTGCCTATGCACCTTATTTTTGGCAGGCGGTACAGATACGGTATCCGGAGTATGTAACGTATAACAAAAATCTGTATGCCATGCTCGGAGGACAGGATTGATGTTAAAAGTCAGGCTTATGGGAACGAGAAACGATATTAAGTGGTTCAGGAAGATTTTACAGAGAAGCTCAAAAATTGAAGTGACGGAGTTTTCCGATTTGTTCCCGAACAAAGGGACGAAGAAGTATTACAGGGCTTATGTGGAAGTAAGGAAAAGCAATATAAAAGAATAATAGTAGAAAGCAAAGGAGAATCAGATCATGTGTAAAATAATCGCAATCGCAAATCAGAAAGGCGGAGTCGGCAAGACCACCACCACAAGCAATTTAGGCATAGGACTTGCAAAAAAAGGTAAAAAGGTACTGTTGATTGATGCTGATGCACAGGGAAGCCTTACTGCAAGTCTTGGCTATACAGAGCCGGATACATTGGAAGTTACACTTGCAACCATTATGGGAAGTTTAATCAATGATGAAGAAATAAAGCTGGCAGGGGGGATTCTGCATCATGAGGAAGGGATAGACCTCATTCCGGGAAACATTGAGTTAGCTGCTCTGGAAGTTTCTCTCGTAAATGTTATGAGCCGGGAAACGGTGCTGAGGTCATACATAGAGATAGTCAGGGAAGATTACGACTATATCCTCATAGACTGTATGCCTTCGCTCGGTATGATTACCATAAATGCCCTTGCCTGTGCCGACAGCATATTGATACCCGTACAGGCAGCATACCTGCCCGTTAAAGGCTTGCAGCAGCTTATAAAGACGGTTGGCAAGGTAAAGCGGCAGATTAACCCGAAATTAGAAATCAAGGGCATACTGCTGACAATGGTAGACAGCCGGACAAATTATGCAAAAGACATCAGTTCCATGCTGAAGGAAGCCTATGGAAGCCGGGTAAGGATATTTACCAATGTCATTCCGGTTTCGGTAAGGGCAGCGGAGATTTCTGCGGAGGGCATCAGCATCTACAAGCATGATCCAAAAGGAAAAGTGGCATCAGCCTACTATTCATTAACAGAGGAGGTGCTTGCAGATGGGCAGTAATGCAAAGACAGGAAGCGCAGCAAAAATCAAAATGGAAAGTTTTGATGATTTATTTGGCGGAAATGCTGCACAGGGAAACGGGGCAGAGCAGATTATCAATGCGCCGCTTGCAGAGCTTCATACATTCAAAGACCACCCTTTCCGGGTGGAGGACGATGAGAAGATGGAAGAAACAACAGAGAGTATCCGTCAGTATGGTGTGCTGGTTCCGGGCATTGCAAGACCGAGGGCGGGCGGCGGCTATGAAATCATAGCCGGACACCGCCGGAAACGTGGCTCAGAGCTTGCCGGAAAGACGGAGATGCCTGTGATTGTACGCAATTACACCGATGATGAAGCAACGATTATCATGGTGGATTCCAACATTCAGAGAGAGGACATTTTACCAAGCGAAAAGGCAAGAGCCTATAAGATGAAATATGAAGCCATGAAGCATCAGGGAAAAAAGTCAGGAAAGAACACCCTTGATGAAGTCGGGGAAGCTGCCGGGGAAAATGCGAAAAAGGTTCAGCGTTACATTTGGCTGTCAAGGCTTTCCGATGGACTTCTTGAAATGGTGGATACAAAGAAATTAGGGTTTTCACAGGGCGTGGATATATCCTTTCTGACAGAGGAAGCGCAGCAGTGGGTACAGGTTATCATTGAGGAACAGGGATGCAGTGTCAGTATGGTACAATCCGGGAAACTCAAAGAATATGGCAAAAGCGGCGAACTGACACTGGCAATGGTCAGGATGGTTTTATCAGAAGAAAAGCCGAAGGAAAGAAAAATCACAATAAAATCGGACAGGATTGGCAGATATTTTTCAGACAGCTATTCCAATGAGGAGATAGAAAACATCATTATTTCACTTCTTGATAAATGGAAAGAGGAAGGGGCTGTTTGATAATGGGATACTTAACAAGCGGCAACGTAATTGTTGACGCAATGGGTTCTATCAATATTACAGGAAACATTATTCCCACTATCTGGTACAGGACAATCACAAAGGAGAATGGGAAACCATATCTCCTTGCGATTGTTATTCTGGCGGATATTGTTTACTGGTACCGCCCTTCCGAGGTGCGGGATCAGGGGACAGGGCATATCCTTGGTTGGAAAAAGAAATTTTCAGAAGATATTCTAAGGCAGAGCTACCAGTATTATGCGGAGTTATTCGGAGAGTCCAAGAAAACAGTCAAAACCGCAATGGATAAATTGGAAAAATTACAGGTAATCAGGAGGGAGTTCAGAACAGTCAGTTATGGAGATGGGCTTGTCTGCAATAATGTGATGTATGTGGAACTGAAACCGGATATCCTGTACCGACTGACATTTCCAGAGAAAATGCCTGCAATGAACGGATTGGACGATTCATGTGCAGGCGCATCTGATGACAAAACGGGAGGGAGCCTCCCTACAAAATCGGATGCCCCTATGGAAATTTTGGGAGGGAGGGGTATCCCAAACGGGACACAGGTATCTACAGACTTGGATACAGGTTATGACAAAACGGGCAATACCCTCCTGCCGAAACCGGATACAGGTCTGTCCCAAAACGGAGGGACAAATTCATATACTTCTGCAAATATTTCTGACAGAGAATCACATCATATCAATCAATCTGGTATGGAAACAGAAAAAGCAGAACAGGGCAAGCCGGATAATGATATGATTGATGTGATGGATGAAGCTAACGCCTATATGGAAATCATTAAGGAAAATATTGAGTATGAGCATCACATGAAATATGGCGATTGGAGTGACAGGGGACTGTATGAGGAACTTTACGAGGTTATCTGTGAGATTGTATGCGTGAAGCGGAAGACGGTAAAGGTCAATGGGGAGGATTACCCTTATGAGCTTGTTAAATCGAAATTCCTGAAACTGAACAGTTCCCATTTGGAATATGTCATTGGCTGCATGAGGGATACCACAACCAAGATAACCAATATCAGGGCATACATGGTGACCGCCCTCTACAATGCGTCCAATACCATGAACCACTATTACCAGCAGTTGGTGCAGCATGATATGTATGGCGGAGGGTGGGAAGAAAAAGGATTGTTACAGTCCAAAACGGAGGGAGATGGATAGATGGAGTCCATGAGGGACATTGACAGGGCAATGGAACGTGAAATTGCAAAGGGAAGCTGCCCGTTAAGATTTGTGAGTATAAAATTTAACGGTTCTCCTTATCAGGAGATTGCATCAAAGGAAAAGCTGCTTGAAGTGCTGTCCTATCTGTTGCAGGCAGGTGATTATGGCAGGTTTGCCGGGAAAGGGACAGGGAATAATGTCTACATGGATATAAAAGGCAGAAAGCCGGTATTTAAGCGTACCCGTTCCTTTATTGACCGGAATAATATTTTTGCGGCAATCCGCAGATACGGAAAAAAATTAAAACCGGACTTTGACGGGCATACTTATCTTGAAACAGTGCAGTGCATCTTTGAGCTGCCAGAGGAAGAACAGGAAAAATACAGGGTGACATATGACGGGCAGGAAACATTTGCTTTTCCTATGTCAGATAAATATATCATCGGACTTTACAAACACTGTATTTTGGCTAGGCAGACAGTTGTTGCAGAGGAAATTCCCCATAAAGGATTTTCAGAAACAGAACAGGGGATTATCCGGCTGGATGGTGTGCGTGACATGCTGTTCCGGTGCCTTTTGTTTGATAATATAAAATACGGGGAAGGCGTGTTGTGTGCTGACCTCTGTACAATTTACTGTTTAAAGGAAAACGGATAACTTTTGGACATTTTGTCCAGAAGTGGTTAGGAGGATCATTTATGGCAGAAACATATATTACGGAAGAACAGCGGGAAAGATGCCGGAAAGTGGCTGATGCGTTTACTGAACTGTATGAGCTTGCAGATGTGATGGTGGCAGATGCCGGAAGGTTCGGTTTTGTACGTCTGCAATGGTTCAATGAGGGCGAAGGCTTTGATTCCGCTGTGGCGTATTCGGACAGTTCAGAACTGTTTGAGGAATTATGGCGGATATGGTATGAGCATGAAGTTCTAACGCCTGTGCTTGGAACGCCGCTTGCAGAGCTTGACTATGACGAGATATTTCAGACGCTTTCCAAAGACAGGCAGGAGGAAATATTAAAGAAGAAGGATTATTTCCTTACATTGTGTGGAGAAAGCATCTTATAAAATTGAATATGGATACAGACAGCGCTAGGGCAGTTATAGACCGTAAATATCGGTTTGTAGCTGCCCTTTTTGCATTTGTGGAACCTTTGGACAAAAAGTCCAGAAGTGGAAAGGAGAAAAAGGGGAATGAAAAACAAAAAGGTAAAAGCAATACTTCCTGCGCTTGCAGTGGTCGCAGCGGCAGGAAGTGGAATCTGCTATGCAGTGAAGCATGGGGGAAAGAAAAAAACAGCAGATATGGCAGCGGACGAAGCTGCTCTGCATGAGGAAGGTCTGACGGAGGAAAAAGTGAGGGAATATATGCTGCGTCTGTTCCGGCTGTATGAGGATAGTGAGTTTGATGACCTTGTGGAATTTTTGGGCGATGGAAGCGATCCGAGGGAATATGCGGCGGACAACTATTCCAGCCAGTTATTCCCTTATCTCAAAGAGGGAATGAAACAAGTAATGATGCTGGAGGGGGATGACGGTACGGGGAACGAACCATTTGACATGACGGACGTGCTTTTCTGTTATCCAGCCTGTATGATAGGCTGCGAGATACAGGAGCTGTTTTCAGACAGATTTGTACTGTGCCTTGAAAGTGAGATGTGGATGCTGGAAAACGGGGAGTTTGCGTCTGTTTACTGTGTCAGTATGGGAAAGGACGGTGGGCGGATTTCTTACCGTTTTCTGGATACCTATATCAAAAATCAGGGGGATATTCCAATCTGTCTTGATGACTTGGAAAGTAGTTTTACAAAGATAATCGAAGCGGTGGAAGAAGGGAGGGAGCCGGAACTGCCATAATCCGGTCAGAAAGGAGAGCTTATGAAATATCTGCTGCACAGGCTGTACGTTCCACCCTGACGGATGTACAGCATTAAAGGAAGAAGGAGGAAAACCATGCAGGAGGAAGTGACACAGAAAACGATTGCCCTTGTTTTCAAATCTTCCCGGCTGACTACCGACGTGCTGAAAAAGGCAATGAAGATGTATCTGGAACACCGGAAACAGGGAAAACAGGCATCTCATGGGAAAATGTCAGTGAAAGACTTGGTCGGTCAGGGTATGGGTGCTTCGAGCATTGAGATTACGGATAACAACATCAAGTCCTTTGAGCGAGTGGCGAGGAAATACAACGTAGACTTTGCTGTGAAAAAGGATAAGACGGTTGAACCGCCGAAGTACATGGTATTTTTCAAGGGCAAGGATGCCGATGTGATAACACAGGCATTCAGGGAGTTTGTGAAAGTTAATGAGAAGAAGCACAACCGCATATCTGTAAAGGAGAAGCTGGCAGAGTTCCGGGAGAAGTTAGGAAAAGATAAAAACAGGGAGAGGGCAAGGGAACACCAGAAGGACAGGGGGCAGTCGTTATGAGCAAGATTATAGACGGTATTGCCAAAGACCTTAAATCTGTTCCCGAAAAGCTCAAAGCAAAGACGGGGAATATTGACAAAAAGAAACTTATCCTGATGAATCTGCCCTATATCCTTACCGGATATTTCTGTGACAAAATAGCGTGGCTGTGGCGGGTATCGCCGGGGCAGGACGCTTCTGCAAAAATGATGGCGGTCATGGAGGGGCTGGACGGTTTATTTGCCAATCCCTTACCGAGTTTTTACCCGAAAGATTTGCTGATAGGCGCAGGATGCGGCATTGCACTCCGCCTTGTGGTGTATTTTAAAGCCAAGAACGCCAAGAAGTTCCGGCATGGCATGGAGTACGGTTCTGCAAGGTGGGGAAATGCAAAGGATATTGAGCCTTATATTGATCCGGTTTTTGAGAACAATGTGTTACTCACAGAAACGGAAAGGCTGATGATGTCGGGCAGACCGAGAGAGCCGAAGTATGCGAGGAATAAAAATATCCTTGTCATCGGCGGTTCCGGTTCGGGCAAGACGAGGTTTTTTGTAAAACCGAACCTGATGCAGATGCACTCATCGTATGTTGTCACAGATCCGAAGGGGACAGTGCTGGTAGAGTGCGGAAAAATGCTTTTAAAGAACGGGTATAAGGTAAAAGTGCTGAATACCATTAACTTCAAAAAATCAATGCACTACAACCCTATCGCTTATATCCGGAGCGAGAAGGACATTCTGAAACTTGTAAACACAATCATTTTAAACACCAAAGGGGAGGGGCAGCAATCCGGCGAGGATTTCTGGGTGAAAGCCGAAAAGCTCTATTACACCGCACTGATCGGGTACATCTGGTATGAGTGCGTGGAGGAAGAACAGAATTTTACCACCCTGCTTGACATGATAAATGCAAGCGAAGCGAGGGAGGACGATGAGGAATTTAAAAACCCTGTCGATTTGATGTTCGATGAGCTGGAGGAAAGAGAGCCGGAACATTTTGCAGTAAAGCAGTATAAAAAATACAAACTTGCGGCGGGCAAAACGGCTAAGTCGATTTTAATTAGCTGTGGCGCAAGGCTAGCGCCTTTTGACATTAAGGAGCTGCGTGACCTGACAAGCTATGACGAGCTGGGACTTGATATGTTGGGGGACGAAATGACAGCGCTGTTTGTCATTATCTCCGATACGGACGATACGTTTAACTTTATCGTGTCAATCATGTACACGCAGCTTTTTAACCTGCTCTGTGACAGGGCGGATGATGTGTATCATGGCAGGCTGCCCGTCCATGTGCGCTGCTTACTTGATGAGTTTGCAAACATCGGGCAGATACCAAAGTTTGAGAAGCTGATCGCTACAATCAGAAGTAGGGAAATATCAGCTTCTATTATTTTGCAGTCGAAGTCGCAGCTCAAAGCGATTTATAAGGATAACGCCGACACCATTGAGGGCAATTGTGATACCACCTTATTCCTCGGAGGGAAGGAAAAGACCACTCTAAAAGAGA
>ERZ779632.187-NODE-187-length-41345-cov-8.057375_pt1 | contig 41345 bp, 32 predicted proteins | sample MGYA00514194_ERZ779632 | MGnify/ENA primary metagenome ERZ779632 (study PRJEB29562, sample SAMEA4376704) | mouse gut metagenome | isolation source: Cecum | study: EMG produced TPA metagenomics assembly of the A DSS colitis mouse model was used to assess the... | reverse complement strand
CCCCGCCCGCAGGATCTCCGTAAGGGTCTCCGGTTCGATGGGCCTGCCGTCAAACTGCCGGACCGAATAACGCTCCGAAGCCAGACGAATAAATTCTCCGTACATGGCGGGTTCCGCCATCCCTTTGCCGGTCCACTCCGGCTTGAGCAGCCGGTACTCCACCCGGGTCTTCAGCTTCCCGTCGTGCCGCGTCCAGTCCGGCTTTTCCGACTCCCGGATCAGCCCGCATTTCTGCATAACCCGCTCCGAGCCCCGGTTCTCCGTGAGACATCCGGTGGAGAAGCGGTACACGCCGTTCTCCACAAAGGCAAAGGCCAGCAGCCTGCGGAGAGCCTCGGTGGTATAGCCCCGGTTCCAGTACGCCGGGTAGGTGAAGTACCCCGCGTCCACCAGCTTCCCCTGAGGGGCGGTTTCCCGCACGGTGTAGCCGGTGCTGCCCACCTGCTCCCCGGTGTCCTTCAGCTCCATGTGCAGGAAATAAAATTTCCGGTCCAGGGAGGCCGCGTCCGCCAGGACCTCCCGAAATTCCCGCTCCGCCTCCTCCCGGGAGGAGAGCTGGATGTCCTGGAGGTAGTACATGGTTTTTTCGTCGCTTTTCAGCCGGAAATAGGCCTCGAAGTCCTCGTCCACGTAGTCCCGCAGGACCAGGCGCTCCGTCTCCAGCCAGACCGCCAGGATTTCCCTCAGGGACGCGGGGGGAAACTCCGCCAGGGCCGGATGGCCCGTCAGCGTCCGCACGATCCGCCAGCCGTCCCGGCTGTGGACGGCGTTCTGGGGAATGGGCCGGAATCCAAGGTCCAGATAGACCTTGCAGGCCAGCCACGTGGTGGTCTGGGTGGGAATTTTTCCGCGGGTATGGCCCAGGGCGCGCATCACCCCCAGAACATAGGAGATCAGCGGCTTGGACAGCCCCCGCCCCTGGTACTCCCTGCGGACGGCCACCCAGTGCAGCCAGCCGCTGCCGGAGCGGTCCCGCCCGGTGATGTCCTCGTAGGCGGTGGCGGTTGCCACCTTCTCCCCGGCAGCGTTCTCCACAAAGACCATCCGGCGGCACAGGGCGTCCTCCCTGCCGCCGTAGTACCGCTCCCAGACCTCCGTCCCCTGGGCATAGCTGGTCAGTTCCCCGGCGGAGCGCTCGATGCCGATCCAGGCGTCCCGGTCCCCGGGGCGGAAAAAGACGAACCGGAAGCCCCCGGGGAGGGGATACCGGGGAACACCGTCCAGATCGCCCTCCAGAAGAAGCTCGTAATACCGGATACGGGCGTCGTGATTGTCAAAACGCATTGCGGCCTCCTTTAAGGGCGGTCATTTGCTCCAGTCCAGAATGACCTTGCCGGACTTCCCGCTGTTCATGGCGGCAAAGCCATCCTCAAACCGGGTGTAGTGGAACCGGTGGGTGATGACGGGGGTCAGGTCCAGACCGCCCTGAATCATGTAGCTCATCTGGTGCCAGTTGTCCATCTTCCGGCCATAGATGCCCTGAAGGGTCAGGCCCTTGCAGATGATTTTGTTCATGTCCATAGGCACCGGCTGGTTGGAGATGCCCAGAAGGCTGATCTTTCCCCCGTTGCGCATAACGGAAATCATCTGCTGGAGCCCCGCGCCGCTGCCGCTCATCTCCAGGCCGATGTCGAAGCCCTCCACCAGGCCCTGCTTGTGCATCACCGCAGGCAGGTCCTCGCTCTTCACGTCCACCGCCGCGTCCACGCCCATCTTCCGGGCCAGCTCCAGCCGGTAGTCGTTTACGTCGGTAATCACCACCCGCCGGGCTCCGGCGTACTTGCAGATGCCCGCCGCGATGATGCCGATGGGGCCCGCGCCGGTAATCAGCACGTCCTCCCCCACCAGGTCCCACATCAGCGCCGTATGGGCGGCGTTGCCGAAGGCGTCAAAAAAGGCCACCACGTCCTCCGGAAGGCTCTCGTCGATGATGATGACGTTGCTCTCCGGGATACATACGTATTCCGCGAAGGCCCCGTCCCGGTCCACGCCGACGCCCCTGGTGTCCTTGCACCACTGGATGTTGCCCGTGTGGCAGTTGCGGCACCGGCCGCAGGTGATGTGTCCCTCGCCGCTGACCCGCTGGCCCAGGTGGAGCCCCGTGACGCCCGCCCCCAGTCCGGCCACCTCGCCCACGTACTCATGGCCAATGACCATGGGGGGCCTGATATGCTCCTGGGCCCAGGGGTCCCAGTTGTAGATATGTACGTCCGTGCCGCAGATGGCGGTCTTGTGAATTTTAATCAGCACTTGTCCCGGACCCGGCTCGGGAACGGGAACCTGCCGCAGTTCCAATCCGGGAGCGGCGGCGGCTTTGACCAGCGCGTCCATGAGCTGCATGATGATTGTCCTCCTGAAAAATACAATATCGCCTTACTTCGTTTTTGTGACAAGGACAGTATAATCCACTCCCCGGGAAAAGTCAATGGGCGTTTTCCCCCTTTGGGAAATTTTTTCCCGGCGGCGGCAAGGCCCCGGAAAACCAGCGGCTTTCCGGGGCCTTGTGTGTCAAAAAAGCGGCGCAGCCACTTTCGGAGGGAAGGGCCGTTATTCTCCCGTGTACCGCAGCACCGGGTTCCGGGCCGCGCCGACCTCGTCCAGACGGCGCACCGGGGTCCTGGTGGGGGCGTCGTGGAGGGCCTGGGGGTTCTGGTGGGCCAGGTCCCACAGGTCCAGGAACACCCGGCACACCTCGTCCATGGTCTCCTGGCTCTCCGTCTCCGTGGGCTCCACCATCAGGGCCTCGTGGACGATGAGGGGGAAGTACATCGTGGGCGGGTGGATGCCGTGGTCCAGCAGGCCCTTGGCGATGTCCATGGCGGAGCAGCCGGTGGCGTCCTTCAGGTCCTGGAGGGTCATGACGAACTCGTGCATACAGGGCCCGGCGTAGGCCATGGCGTACTTTTCGCTCAGTCGCTTCATCATGTAGTTGGCGTTGAGGACCGCGTTTCTGGCCGCCTCGGGGATGCCCTCCCGGCCCAGGGTGAGGATGTAGGTCAGGGCCTTCACCACCACGGAGAAGTTGCCGTAAAAATCCTTCACCCGGCCAATGGAATGCTCGGGCACGGTCAGATGATACCCGGCCTCGTCCCTGGTCACCACCGGTCCCGGCAGGAAGCAGCGGAGGAACTCCTTGCAGCCCACCGCGCCGGAGCCGGGGCCGCCGCCGCCGTGGGGGGTGGAGAAGGTCTTGTGGAGGTTCAGGTGGATCACGTCGAAGCCCATGTCGCCGGGGCGGACCACCCCCATGACCGCGCTGAGATTGGCCCCGTCGTAGTAGCACAGGCCCCCCGCGTCGTGGACGATCCTGGTGATCTCCAGGATGTTCCTGTCAAAAATCCCCACCGTGTTGGGGTTGGTCAGCATCAGACCGGCGGTGTCCGGCCCCACGGCGCCGCGCAGGGCCTCCACATCCACGCAGCCGTCTTCGCCGGAGGGGATGTTCACCACCGTGAAGCCCGCCATGACGGCGGAGGCCGGGTTGGTGCCGTGGGCGGAGTCGGGGACGATGATCTTTGTCCGGGCGGCGTCGTTCCGCCGGGCGTGGTACGCCTTGATGAGCAGCAGGCCGGTGAACTCGCCGTGGGCCCCGGCGGCGGGCTGGAAGGTCATGGCGTCCATGCCGGTGATCTCCCCCAGGAGCTTTTCGGACTCGTGGAGGACCTCCAGACAGCCCTGGACCGTCTCCTCGGGCTGGAGGGGGTGAATCTGGGAGAACAGGGCGGCCATGTCCTCGTTGATCTTGGGGTTGTACTTCATGGTGCAGGAGCCCAGGGGATAGAAGCCGTCGTTTACCCCGTGGACCCGCTTGGCCAGGGCTGTGTAGTGGCGGGTCAGCTCCGTCTCGGACACGTGGGGCAGGTTCAGAGGCTCCGTCCGGGGACGGGAGAGGGTGACCTCCGGCACGTCGCAGGGGGGCATCAGGGACAGGTGCTGGCCGGGAGCGCCCTTTTCAAAAATCAGCTTCATGTCAGCACACCTCCTTGATGATGGAAACGGCCCGGTCCAGCTCCTCCCTGGTCACCAGTTCGGTGACGCACCAGAGGATGCCGTCCTTCACGGGCAGGCCGCCCAGGATGCCGTTCTCGTCCAGCGCCTTGAGGATTTTGGCCGGATCGCCGCATTTGGTGACGAACTCGTGGAAATACTCGCCGGTGTGGACCCGGGGGAGGCCGGTTTTCTCCAGCTCCCCGGCAAAATAGTGGGCCTTGGACATACAGAGCGTTGCGGCCTGCCGCAGGCCGTCCGCGCCCATGGCGGTCATGTAGACCCCGGCGGTGAAGGCGCACAGGGCCTGGTTGGAGCAGATGTTGCTGGAGGCCTTCTCCCGTCGGATGTGCTGCTCCCGGGCGGTGAGGGTCAGCACGTAGCCGGTATTGCCCTCCGCGTCGTGGGTCTGGCCCACGATGCGGCCCGGCAGCTTGCGGAACATGGCCTTGGTGGCGGCCATGTAGCCCAGGTAGGGCCCGCCGAAGGCCACGTCCAGCCCCAGGGGCTGCGCCTCGCCCACGGCGATGTCCGCGCCGCAGGCGGCGGGGGTCTCCATCACCGCCAGGGCGATGGGGTTGCACCCCATGATGAACCTGGCCCCGGCGGCGTGGGCGGCCTCGCCGGTGGCCCGGGCGTCCTCGAGGTTCCCGTAGTAGTTGGGCTGGGCGATGTAGACGCAGGCGGCGTCCGCCCCCAGGGAGACGGCGGACAGGTCCGTGCGGCCGTCCTTCTCCGGGATCAGCTCCAGGGCCATGCCGGAGCCGAAGCAGTAGGTCCGCATGGTCTCGATCACCTGTGGGTCCGCGCAGGCGGAGACGTAGGCCCGGTTCCGCTTCCGGTCCCGGCACATGGCCAGGGCCTCGGCGGCGGCGGTGCCGCCGTCGTAGACGGAGGCGTTGGACACGTCCATGCCCGTGAGGGCGCAGATCATGGTCTGGTACTCAAAAATGGACTGGAGGATTCCCTGGCTGATCTCCGCCTGATAGGGGGTGTAGGCGGTGACCAGCTCCTCCCGGCCGGTGACGCTCTTCACCACGGCGGGGATGAAGTGCCGGTAGGACCCCGCCCCCCGGAGGACGGTGGGGTACACCCGGTTTTTTGCGGCCATGGCGGAGACCTTCTGCCGGACGGACAGCTCGCTGAGGCCCTCGGGGAGGTTCAGCCGGTCCACCAGCATCTCCCGGGGCACGGCGGCGAACAGCTCCTCCGCCCTGTCCACGCCGAGGGCGGCCAGCATGGCCCGCTGCTGGGCGGCGGTATTGGGGACGTAAGTTCCCATAAGAAACATGTTCCTTTCCTGAAAAAGATGCCGGGGCGGAACGGTGCCCGCCCCGGCGCAGGGGGTTATTTCTGCACGAACGCCTCGTACTCGTCGGCGCTCATCAGCTCGCCGCAGGCGGAGATGTCCCTGATCCTGGCGATCCACGCGCCGTAGGGGTCCTCGTTGAGGAGCTGGGGCTCATCCTCCAGCTCGGTGTTGACCTCCTCAATGACGCCGGTGCAGGGGCTCATGACGTCGGAGACGGCCTTGACGGACTCCACGTCGCAGAAGGACTCGTCGGCGATGACCTCGTCGCCCACCTGGGGCAGGTTGATGAAGACCAGATCGCCCAGCTCGCTCTGGGCAAAGTCGGTGATGCCCACCAGGGCGGTGTCGTTCCCCAGGTCCTTGAACCACTCGTGGTCCTTGGTGTATTTCAGCTCAGCGGGAAAATTCATGGTGTGTTCCTCCTTGTTTTTGAAATGGGATGTTCTTCCTCAAAACGGGACGGGCCCGTATCAGATACCGGATTTCTTCGCCAGATCGTTCAGGGCGCTGACGACATCGTCCTCGCCGAAGCAGTACCGCATCTCCGTGTACCCGGCCCGGAGGGCCTCGACGTCCTCCCGGACCTCCTTCCCCCGGAGGATGCAGTCCGCCATGATCTGCGCCAGACGGTCAAACCCGGCGGGGCCGAAGCCGAAGCGGGTCATCTCGTTGACGCCCATGCGCAGCGCGCCGGAGGCGGTGAAGCCCTCCTCCTCGGGGGTTGCCTGGTAGTTGCAGATGATGTTGTTCCGCTCCAGGCGCATGGCAACCTCGGGACCGGTGCCGTAGCCCACGTTGACGATGACCTGGTGGGTCTCGGTGTAATCGATGGCGGGATCGCCCGCCACGTCCAGACCGGCGGCCTTGAGGCTCCTGGCGAAGCTCTTGGCGTTGCTCACCACCGCCGCCTGATAGGCGTCCTTGAACTGGTTCATCTCGTAGGCCGCCATCAGCAGGCCCAGCTGGGTGCCCAGGTGGTGGTTGGAGACGCTGCCGGGGAAGGCCCGGCTCTCGATGGTCTCCCAGAGACCGTACTTGAGCTCGCCCTTCCTGTAGTTGACGCCGATGACGCCCCGCTGGGGGCCGAAGAAGGTCTTATGGGTGGACCCGGTGACAATCTCCGCGCCCTCCTCAAAGGGCTTCTGGAAGTGATCGCCAATGAGGCCCAGGACGTGGGCCATGTCATACATGATGGTGGTCTGGAGGCCCATGTCATCCACAAATTTCCGGATGGCGGCCACAGGCTCCCTGTGGAGCACCATGCTCTTTCCGAAGATGATAAACTCAGGCCGGTACTGTTCGATGGCCTTTTTGGTCTCCTCCACGTCGATTTTATAGATGTTGCCGGCGCAGACAGGGAAATTCACCAGGGCGTGGCGCTCGGTGACGGGATCAATCGCGATATAGTCGTGGAGAGCCCCCATGGGCTGGGCGGAGAGGTGCCCGCCCTTGATGATGTGGTTGTTCATGATGTAGCCCAGGCGCTTAGGGTCCTGCTTGCGATTGAGGCGGTTCTTCCAATCCATGAGGGCGGAAAACACGGCGGTGTTGGACATCTGGCCGCTGATGGCCCGGGTCTCCACCTCCGCGCAGCCCAGGAACGCCCTCATCTCCTCCACCAGCAGCTGCTCCACCTGATCGATGAACTCGGTGCCCTGGTAGTAGAACACGTCCGCGTCATAGAAGCTCTTTACCTTCTTATGCTCGGCGTAGCGGAAGGAGGGATCGCTGGCACACAGCAGGCGCACCGCCCGGGAGGGGGTCATCTCCGAGGGGATCAGATTCACGCACTGCTCCTGCCGCCAGACGTGGTTCTCCAGGGCCCTGCCGATGAGCTCCAGGGCCTTGGGCGTCCGGTCTCCGGAGGCGGCTGCGCTGCCGTCCTCGTTGGGGCGGTAGAGGATGGGGCGGGCAAAGGGCGGCGCGTCCACCCGCATATGGTAGGGCGGGATGACGGCCCTCAGGCGCTTGCCCCGGACGTCGATCTGCACCTCGTCGTCCTCCAGGGTGTCGCTGTCCAGAATGGCCAGGCCGATGGAACGCTTGGCGGTCTCCTCCAGGATAACGGTCCGGAGGCCCTCGCCCTCATGGCGGTAGTAGGGCACCATGGTGCCGCTGGTGACAAAGCCGATCTGCTTTTCACCCTTGTACACCGGCATACCAGCCCGCATGACGCCCTTGTCCAGCAGGGTGATGGGCAGGATGCGGCGGGGCAGATCTGTCAGGTCGGAGAAATCCCGGTTCTGGATGCGCTTGAAGGCGGCGTATTGGCGCTCCAGGGCCTCGCGGCCGATGAAGTCCCTCTTCTGCCCGGAAAAGCTGACGGCGAACTTGGCCAGGGGCACGGCGAAGATGGGGATCTCCTTCCCCTCTGGGTCAGCCCCCATCTCGTGGCCGTAGAGGGGCAGACACGCCTCCAGACGGCAGGTGTCCCGGGCGCCCAATCCGGCGGGCTTTGCGCCCAGCTCAATCAGCCGGTTCCAGAGCCAGGCGGCCTGGGCGCTCTCAATGTAGACCTCGTAGCCGATGGGCTCGCCGGTGTAGCCGGTCTTGGCCACCCGGACGGTGCGGCCCTCGAATTGCAGTGTGTTCAGGGCGTTCTTCACCGGCTCGGTGATGGCCGCGCCGCCGGAGAGAGCTTGCAGGATCTCCTTGGACCGGGGGCCTTGGACGGCGATAGCGGCCCAGTCGCCGGTGATGACGGTCATACGGGCGTCGTAGGCTTTGATCTGTTCGCTGAGATGCGCCAGATCCTTGTCTGTGTTGGCGGCGTTCACCACCAGCAGATACCGGTCCTCCTCAAAGCGGTAGAGGTAGGCGTCGTCCACCGCGCCGCCGTTTTCGTTGGGGATGATGGCGTACTGGGCCTGGTTGAGATCCAGGGCCATCACGTTGCTGGAGAGCACGTGCTGGAGGAAGGGAACCATCTCCGGTCCCTCCACCAGGATGCGGCCCATGTGGGACACGTCGAAGAGGCTGCACGCATGGCGGGTGTACAGGTGCTCGGAAACGATTTTGGCGGGATACTCGATGGGCATCTCCCATCCGCCGAAGTCCACCATGGTGGCTCCGGCGGCCACGTGGACATCGTAGAGTTGGGTGCGTTTGAGATCGCTCATTGTCAGTTGCCTCCTTTATAAATTTTCAGGAAACCAGGAACAAATCCGGACAAAGCCTTCGACTTATCCGCTCAGCAGAGGACCGGACGGGCAAATGGACCATCTGCGCGCATGTGGCGGGCGGTTACCACAGCCTGGAGCCTGCGGCCCCGGACATCAATCTGCACCGCATCGCCAACCGCTGTATTGCTGTCCAATATGGCAAGGCCGATAGACCGCTTGCCGGTCTGGTTCAGGATAACAGCCTCCCCACTCTCACCCTCGAAGACGTGATAGGGAATCATGGTGCCGCTGGTGATAAAGCCGATCTGCCGGTCTCCATTGTATACCTGCATGCCCGAGCGCATGACACCTTTGTCCAGCAGGGCGATGGGCAGAATCCGGCGGGGAAGATCCGCTAAGTCGGAGAAGTTCTTGTTCTGGATGCGAAGGAGCGCCTCATGCTGTTTTTCCAGAGCTTTCCGCCCCACAAAATCGCCCTTCTGTTCGGAAAAGCTGACAGCGAACCGGGCCAGGGGCACAGCGAAGATGGGGATCTCCCTCCCCTCCGGATCCATACCAAGCTCGTGGCCATACAGGGGCAGACACGCCTCCAGACGCAGGGTGTCCCGGGCGCCCAGGCCGGCAGGCTTTGCGCCCAGCTCAATCAGCCGGTTCCAGAGCCAGGCGGCCTCCTCATTGCGGATGTAGATTTCGTAACTGAGGGGTTCGCCGGTATAGCCGGTATGGGCCACATGGACGCTGCGCCCCTCGAACATCAGGGAGCGCAGGGCATTGCGCCTGGGCTCGGTGGCCGCCTCGCCGCCAGTGAGAACCTGCAAAATCTCGTCTGACTTTGGTCCCTGGACGGCGATGGCTGCGTAATCGCCGGTAATAACAGTCATTCGCGCGTCAAAGCTGCCGATCTGGCTCTCCAGGTGAAGGAGGTCCCGCTCTGTGTTGGCCGCGTTGACCACCAGCAGGTAGCGCGTCTCCTCAAAGCGGTAGAGATATGCGTCGTCCACCGCGCCGCCCCGTTCGTTGGGGATAATAGCGTACTGGGCCTGATTCACCGCTACAGCGGACACGTCGCTGGAGAGGACGTGCTGAAGGAAGGGAACGGCATCCGTTCCGTCCACCAGGATGCGCCCCATGTGGGAGACGTCGAAGAGGCTGCAATGACTGCGGGTGTACAGATGCTCGGCCACGATCTTGGCAGGGTATTCCATGGGCATCTCCCAGCCGCCAAAATCCACCATGGCGGCCCTGGCGGCGGTGTGGACGTCGTAGAGCTGAGTACGCTTGAGATGGCTCATAAGTGTGCCTCCTGAGAGTTTTTTCTATAAAAGGAAAACAGGCCCCGTTTCGTGGCCTGTTTTCTTATACCGGTACGCATAAAAAACAGGGCGCGACAATATTGTCACGCCTCTGTTCATTAAAACCTGAGAGATTCCCGGAGAAAAATCCTCCGGTTGCCCCGTCGGTGCGCCGCAGCGCTTTCCAGATCTCGTCCCGGCCCAGTCCTTTTACCTGAGAGAGAATGGCAGTTGCTCCTTCGGCGCCGCTTGTGCGGACTCTCCTAGGCCGTTCATCCGAATATTTGATTATTGATACGCAAAATTCTAATAGCCTATAGCTTTATTCTATCAATAAAATATATCAGGTTTATCGATTTGTCAATGAGATTTTTTCTATATTTTGCTTTTTGTGTGCTCCTACAATTTCTTGCAATATTTTTGGGAAAATCTCACAAAGCAGAACGCCGGATCATTGTGATATGCACCTTGTCTATGCCTGTCATAAGTACATATGCATGCCGCCCCCTTTTAATATGCTGCTTCACAAAAAAGTATTTGACATTCCTGTCCGCATCCTCTATAATATTACTCGTGTCTTTGCGAGGTGTGCCATGCTATTGAATGTACAAAAGATCATCAACGCCCCTGGAGAGCGGATAGATTTCCGATTTGAGCTGGATCTGTCCGATGTGGACTTCAGCGGCCTGTATCCCGCTCAGGACCCGGTGGTGGTAACCGGCGATGTGCGCAATACTGCGGGGATGCTTCTTTTGCAGTTCACTGCCGGCACAGTTCTCCGGTCCGTGTGCGACCGCTGTCTCAAACGCTTCGACAACCCCAAGTCCGTCCGGTGCGAATACATGCTGGCGGAGCGGGTGGAGGAGGACGGCAACGATGAGATCGTCGTCCTCTCCGACGGCGCGGTGGATGTAGGCGAGCTGGCCCGGACGGCGTTCATCCTGGAGATGGATGCAAAGACCCTTTGTTCAGAGGACTGCAAGGGGATTTGCCCCGGCTGCGGCGTCGATCTCAACCAAGGGAGCTGCACCTGTAAAAAGGAAGTGGACCCCCGATTGGCGGTGCTGGCCAGGCTTCTGGAGAAGGATGCCAACCAGTAACAAAAATTCAGATATACAGGAGGTGTCATCATGGCAGTCCCCAAGGGTAAAGTTTCTAAGGCAAGACGCGACAAGCGCCGCAGCTCCGTGTGGAAGCTGAAGGTTCCCGGTCTGACCCCTTGCCCCAAGTGCGGCGCGATGCGCCTGCCCCACAGAATGTGTCCGGAGTGCGGTACTTACAACGGCCGTCAGGTCAAGAGCGCCGCAGCGGAGGACTAATTCCCGTTCTATCAGAAAAGCGGAGGCTAACGCCTCCGCTTTTGCGTTTTTTCAGAACAATTCACAAGCTTTTCTGCAATTCTCACGGCCTGATCCTCTCCGGCTGCGAAAAAAGCTAAAAAATCCCGAAACCAGTTGACACCTTTCGACAGAGCATGTATACTAAAATCGGCTTATTTTGCCGCTTAATTTCGGTAAAATAGCACAAAACAAAGAAAGAAGGATCTGTATCATGCTGAAACACAAAAAGCTGCGTGCTCTGCTGGCATTGCTGACCATGCTGGCCTCTTTGGCAGCGCCCGCGTCCGCCGCAGAGGCGGCAAACGCTCCGCCGGGTCAGGAGGAGACCGCTGCCGCCCCGGCCTCCCTGTTCCCCCTGGAGGAGCTGGAGCTGGAGCCGGTGAACCTGTCCGGCAAGCTTCCGGACGAGCTGCGGGCCGTCCCCCTGTCCGCCCTGTTGGGCGAGGCGGGCCAGCACCTGGACGGGGACGTCCGGCTGGCGTGGCGTTTTCTCGACAGCGGCTCCTACGCGGAGGCGGGCGCAGGGGATACCGTTGACCTCTCCTCCCTGTGGACCGGCGCTGTCTCCCAGACCCGCCTGGAGATCCTGGTCCCCGGCGATCCCACAGACCCGGAGGCCGTCCGCTGTATCGTTCCCATCCAGGCCCCCAGTCCGAAAAATCTGCTCAAGATAACCGCCTGGAGCGCGGCTGGCGAACAGATTGCCGATCAATTCTCCTGCGTCTACTGGGACGACCCCGCCCGCCCCCAGTTCACCGGCAGCGCCAACACCTCATGGGATCCGGAGGACGGCGCTCTGCTGAAAATGGAGTTCTCCAGTATCTTTCAGGACCTGACCGGCGTGGAGGTCCGCGTATACCGCGGAAGCTACAGCAGCTTGGAGAGCATCCCCCCGGACGCAGAAGTGACCGGGCAGATTTGGGGGAGCGAAACGGCCGGATATGGCGTGGAGCTTGCGGAGGATGCGCCCCAGTTCACGCTGACCGCAGCCCGGGCCGGACAGACGATCCTGGTCATGCCCTTCTCCCTCACCCTCGCCCCTCACTCATTGGTGTACGTCGGCTACATTGATCTGTTTGACCCCGATACCGGAGACTCCGTTCTCGATCACGCCGACGACGACGGCACGCTTACACTGAGCGAGGGAGTGGACCCCGGCGGCCTGTACCACCTGCGCCTGAAGGCTGTCGACCACTCATGGACCGGCGGCAATCCCTTTGACCAGCCCTCCCTCGCATCCATTGACGCGGCATATGTTGGCAGCTATGTAACAAAGGCCGCGGCTGAGGCGGCCGGGAGCGCAGACATCGCCGGCAGTCTCTTCGAAACCGGCTATGGGGCGGACTACAGCCGGGGCGTTGTTCTCACCATCTTCGACAAGTACGGCGGCCGCCACCTTCGCCGGTTTCAAACACAAGCCTACGCACCGGGGGAGGCGGACGGCGCGCACCAGGACGAGCCCTTCCGTGTCACCGGCGCAGCCGGAGACTATGACGCCTACTGCGTGGGCAGCAGCGGCGACAGCTTCCGCGCCGCCGGCTGGCAGACGGTATTTCTCCTGAATCGGACGGAGGATCCCGCCGGCAAGGCTGTCACAGCGGAGCAGATCCGCCCGGTCTTTACCACTGGTCAGGACGTATCCGTCTACAGCGGCCGCGATCCCTCCGGCCCGGTCCAGATCAGCGGCGTAACCGAACAACCCTTTCTCTCCGGGGAGGCCCTGCCCTATCTGGCAGTCACCGAACAGGGAGAACGCCTCTGCCGCGTCACCTTTGTCACCCAGCAGGCAGGCGGTCCGGCCCTCTTCATCAACGGTGTGACCAACAGCGGAAGCCGGGATGAGGCGGGCATTTTTCACATCTCTCCGGACATGGATCGGGAGGGATTTTATGATTTTCTGACAGCCAACACAGGCGACAAGGCCATGACCAACCTGCGGGTCTCCCTGCGAGGCGGGAAAAATGTCCGGCTGGACGATTATTGGAATTTTGGTGCGGCCAGATCTCTGGCCGCTTTTACATCGGCAGAACCGCTCACCGCCTCCGGCGCACTCCCCCAGTACGGCGCTCTCTTCAACCTGACCAAGCTCCGCCTGGTAAAGACGGGAGAGGGAGAGCCCGCTGGCATTCTCACCATCAGCGCAGACGGGATCGAGCCTGTAATCATCCGCCTCCCCGGCCAGCTGGACCTGCCTGCAATCGTTACCGGGGACCTGCCGGACGGCGCTCTGAACAGCCCCTACTCCCATCGCCTCCAGATACAGGTCCCCGAGGGATGGGAGGACGCGGTCTTCTCCCCCGCCAGCCCCCTCCCCAACGGCCTGGAGCTGCGGCCTGACGGGGAGCTCTGCGGTACGCCCAAGGTCAGCGGGGTCTTTCAGATCACAGTAAAGCTCTCCAGCGGCGGCATTGCCTGCGATCAGAAGACCTTCTCTCTGGAAATCACGGACAGCGCAGATCCGGCTCCGCCGGAAGAACCCGCTCCGCCGGAAGAACCCGTCCCGCCGGAGGAGCCCGCTCCGCCGGAAGAACCCGCTCCGCCGGAAGAGCCCGCTCCGCCGGAAGAGCCCGCTCCGCCGGAGGAGCCCGTCCCGCCGGAGGAGCCCGTCCCGCCGGAGGAGCCCGTCCCGCCGGAGGAACCCGCTCCGCCGGAGGATTTCCCTCCCCCGCTCCTCCCGGATCCGCCCTCCCCTCCCTCCTATCATCCGCCGCAGCCGGTTATCCCCAGCCCACCAGAGCCGCCTGTGGCGGTAAGTCCTGCCCCGCCGGAGAACAGCGGCGAATCAACTCCCGAGGTCCCACAGCCGGACCCCGGGTCATCTATTATTCCGCCCTTTGTGGACGTATCCCCTGCGGATTGGTTTTATGAGGACGTCCTCTGGGCCCGCCAGCAGGAGCTGATGCTGGGAGACCCCGGGCTTTGTTTCATGCCGGAGCAGGCCGTCTCCCAGGCCACGATCGTCACCGTGCTGGCGCGGATGATGGACGTGGAGCTCTCCCGGTACGACGCCTCCCCCTCCGTCCCGCCGGACATGTGGTACACCCAGGCCGCAGTCTGGGCCCAGCGCGCCGGCCTCCTGCCGGACAACCAGACCTTTTCCGGCGCCGCCCCCATCTCCCGCCAGGATCTCGCCATTATGCTGAACAACTACCTGATCAGCATGGGCGTCCCTGCCCCCGGCGGCGGCAGTGTCGCCTTTGAGGATGCGGACCAGATGAGCGAGGCCGGCCGGAACGCCTTCCAGTCCCTCTACCGTCACGGTATCTTCAAGGGCGTTGGCGGCCTGCGGATGGACCCTGCGGGAACCACCACCAGGGCCCAGTTCGCCACGCTGCTCCACAGAATCTCTGATTTTATGCGTAACTACAGCGCCGGGGATTGATTCGCCGGAAATATGGGGCGGGCGCGGCCATTTTGCCGCGCCCACTTTACTCTATCCGCGATAATCCGCCCTGATAAACGGCTCGTCCCTCTTGGGATCAATCAGCAGCCCGTATTTTGAGGGGCGGCGGTAGGCGTTGCCCTGGACCTCCCGCCGGCGGTAGGCCCGCAGCTGCTCCAGATCCAGCTCCGCCAGATAGATCCCCTCCTCTCCGCCCGCCTGCAAAACGCAGGTGTCACGGGAGCCCTCCAGCTGGGGCAGATAGGCCACGCCGTCAAAGACGCTGGAGCCGCCGTTGCAGTCGGGGACCGTGTCTGGGTAGTTGCAGGTGGCGATGGCCGCCATGTTCTCGTAGGCCCGGGCCCGCAGCTCTGAGAGGCGGTTGATCTCCATGGGGCAGGCGTTGGGCACGAGGATCAGCTCCGCCCCCTTCAGCATCAGGATCCTGGCGCTCTCGGGAAACTCCCGGTCATAGCAGATCATGGCACCCACCTGCACCGGTCCCTGGGCCGTGTCCAGCCCGGCGGTATAGAAGTCCTCCCCCGCCGTCAGATACCGCTCCGCGTCAAAGTCGCAGGTGTGGACCTTGGCGTACACCAGCCGCCGCTCCCCGAAGCGGTCAAAGAGCACCAGGGTATTCCGGGGCCCGCCGCCCTCCCAGCGCTCCAGCAGGGTGATCCCGATGGCCATATGGAGCTCCCGGGCCAGGCCGCCGAAGGCGCCGGCAAACGCCCCGTCCACCGGCACGGCCTCCGCCGTCCACTCCTCCGCGGGCCGGTTATAGATGCGGTATCCGCTGCTCCACATCTCCGGAAACAGGGCTATGTCCGCCCCCAGGGCCGCCGCCCGCCGGCAGTACTCCACCCCCTTTTTCAGGTTTTCCTCCAGGGTGTCCCCGGGCGCAATTTGCAGCAGGGCTATTTTCAGCATGGCAGTCCTCCCTCCCCCGGTCCGGCGCCGGACCGGGGGAACTTTTTATTCAATGGATTTCAAGGACTCGGCCATGTCGATTTTCCGCAGGCGGGGACGCATGGCCGCAGAGATGAGCACCGTAAACAGCATGGTCATCAGGAAGCTGAAGGCGTAGCTCCAGAGTGAGATCCGGCAGGCAAAGAACATGGCGTCGATCCGGATCTGCTCCATCACAAAGGCGTGGAGGGCCTTGCCCATGCCCAGCCCCACCAGACTGCCCAGCACGGAGAGAATGATAATTTCCCGGAACACGTAGGCGGCCACCTCGTTCTGATAGAATCCCAGAACCTTGATGGTGGCGATCTCCCGGATACGCTCGGTGATATTGATGTTGGTCAGGTTGTAGAGCACGATAAAGGCCAGGGCCGCCGCGCACAGCACCACCACAATGACGATGTAGTCCAGCCGGGAGAGCATGCTGTCCACCTGGCTGCGGCTGGCCTCATTCACCGTCACGCTGCCCACGTCCTTGTCCTCCAGCAGCAGGGCCCCCTCCTCGTAGGGGTCCGCCCCCTCATGGGCCAGGACGTAGAGGGTGTTGAAGTCCGGCCAATCCCAGGTCTGCTGGTGGTAGGTATCTGCGGAGAGGTAGGCGTAGTTGAAGACGTAGTTGTCCGAGACAGCGGACACCGTGGCCTCCAGCTCCCCCAGCTCATCGCTTCGCAGCAGGACCGTGTCCCCCTGGGCCACGCCCAGGCTCTCCGCCAGGCCCCGGTTGAGGACCACCTCCCCGTCTCCGGGGTAGGGGATGGCCTCCTCCCCCCGATGGAGGGAGAGGAACCCGTCCAGGCTGTCTGTGGCGGAGATCACCAGATACACGGACTTGGTGGAGGAGCCCTTGGCCACGTCCACGCTGCCGCTGTGGACCAGCAGGCCCTCCTCCGCGCTCCAGCCGTACTTCTCCAGGTAGGCCGCCGCGCTCTTGGGCGTCTGGCCCTCCTGGAAGGTGACCGCGTAGTCGTAGAGGGTGATCTCCCCGAACTGATCGTCCGCCACGGAGGCGATGGAATCCCGGATGCCAAAGCCGGTGCACAGCAGGGCCGTACACCCGCCGATGCCCAGGGCCATCATCACCAGGCGGCTCCGGTAGCGCAGCACGTTCCGGGCCGACACCTTGTGGAGAAAGCTGAGCCGCCGCCACAGGGGGGTGATGTACTCCAGAAACACCCGCTTGCCCGCCCGGGGGGTCTTGGGCCGGATGAGCTCCGCCGCCTGCCGGCGCAGCTCCACCCGGCAGGCCAGATAGGTGGCCCCCATGGAGCACAGCAGAGCCGCCGCGAAGGACACCAGGGCCAGCTGTGGCAGGAAGATCTGGTTGAGGGGCGCGAAGCCGTAGATCATGCCATAGATCTCCCAGATGATCCAGGGCAGGGCGGTGGAGCCCAGGGCGTAGCCCACGGCGCTGCCCGCCAGGGCCGCGGAGCCGGAGTAGAAGAGGTATTTGGACATGATCTGGCTGTTGGCGTAGCCCATGGCCTTCAAAACGCCGATCTGGGTGCGCTGCTCGTCCACCATGCGGGTCATGGTGGTCATGCAGACCAGGGCCGCCACCAGGAAGAAGAACACCGGGAACACCACCGAAATGGCGGCCACAATGGACGTGTCGTTGTCAAAGCAGACATAGCCCGTGTTCTCCTCCCGGGTGAGGGCGTAGGTGGTGGCCCGTTTGAGGTCCTTGAGGGTCTCGTAGGCGTCCGCCACCTCCCGCTCCGCGTCCGTCAGCTCCCGCTCCGCGTCGGCAAACTTCTCGTCCGCCTCCGCCCGGCCGTCGTTGTACTCGCTCCAGCCGTCGTCCAGCTCCTTTCGCGCGTCCTCCAGCTCCCCGGGGGCCCGGTCCAGCTCCGCCTTCGCGTCCGCCAGCTCACGCTCCGCGTCGGCCAGCTCCGCCTCCGCATCCGCCAATTCTGCCTCCGCGTCGGCAAGCTCCCGCTGTCCGTCGGCCACCTTCTGCCGGCCGTCCTCCAGCTCCAGAAGGCCCTCCGCCAGCTCGTTCTCCCCGTCGGTGAGCTCCCGGTAGGCCTTGTCCAGCTCCGCCTCGGCCTCCTCCTTGCCGCAGTAGTACTCCGCCCAGCCCTCGTCCAGCTCCTCACTCGCGTCTGAGAGCTGGGTCTTGGCATCCTCCAGGTCCCGGCGGCCCTGAATCAGCTCCGCCCGGCCCTCCTCCAGCTCACGGCGGCCCCGCTCCAGCTCGGCGCGGCCCTCCTCTACCTCCCGGCGGGCGGCGGCAAGCTGGGCGGCCCCGCTCTCGTATTCCGCCTGGCCTGCCTGGTAGTCCCGCAGGCCCTGCTCGTACTGGGCCAGACCGGACTGATACTGCTCCCTGCTCTGGTCCAGGGTGGAGCGGAGGCCGGAGAGGGTTCCGGCGGTCAGGGGCGCACCCAGCTGGCTCTCCGCTGCGGCCCAGCCGGCCAGCAGCTCCGCCGCCCCCGGCACGCCGGCGGCCATGTCCGGATTGGCCCCCAGGGCGGCAATCAGCGCCTCCGCGCTCATGTTGTACTGTCCCGCCGCCGCGCTGGCGGTCTCATAGAGGGTGTTCAGCTGGCCGTAGGAGGCCTCCCCCTGGTCCAGCTGGGCCTTGGCGCTCTGGAGCTGGGCCTGGGACTCGTCCAGCTGCCGCCGGGCGTCCTGGAGCTGGGCGGCAGCGTCCGCCAGCTGGGCCTCCGCCGCAGCCAGCTCCCGCTCCCCGTCCCGGAGCTCCCGTTCGCCGTCCTGGAGCTCCCGCTCCCCCTCCGCCAGCTGCTCCTCCGCGTCCGCCAGCTTCCGCAGCCCGTCCTCGTACTCCTTCAGGCCCTCCTCATATTCCCGCTCGCCGCTGGTGAGCTTCTCATAGGCGTCCGCCAGCTCCTGCTGGACCTCCGCCTGGGCCCTGCGGAACTCCGCCCAGCCCTCGTCCAGCTCCCGCCGGGCATCGGCAAGCTTCCGCTCCCCGTCGGCCAGCTCCCGCTCCGCGTCGGCAAGCTCCTGCCTCGCGTCCTCCACCTTTTTCACGCCCTCGGCATAGTCCAGCCTGCCCTGCTCGTAGTCACGCTGGCCCTGGGCGTAGTCCCGGCGGCCCTGCTCGTAATCCCGCTGGCCCTGGGCGTAGTCCTCCTCGCCCTCGGTGAGATCCTGGTATGCGCCGTCCAGCTCCTCCTCCGCGTCGTCCCGCTCAGCAAAGTACTCCTTCCAGCCGTCGGCAATCTCCAGCTCCGCGTCCCGTATCTCCCCCATGGCGTCGTCGTACAGGGTATCAAACCGAAGCTCCGCACGCTCCTCCAGCAGCTCCTCCACCGCCGGCCGGAAGCCGTCCAGCCAGCTGTCATAGGCCGCGGAGTAGGCCGGAGGCGGCTCGTCCATGGTCAGATAGATCTCATAGCTGACCTCGCTGTCGAACCCCTCCTCCGGGATGAGCACAAAGCCCCCCACGCTGCCTGAGCCGATGGAGCTGGTCCCCCGCTCGTAGTTGAGGTAAATGGGGGACCAGGCCAGGCCCACCACCGTGTAGCCGTCATAGCGCAAAAGCTCCCGGGTGTCCTCGTCGTTGCTGTCCAGCACCGGCAGGACCATGCCCAGCATGTCCTCAGTGAAGTACCGGGCGTCCCCCAGGCACTCGCCGGCCGCCTCCGGCATCCGCCCCGCCTTCAGGCTGGGCAGGTTGACGCCCTCGGTGAGGGAGTGGGCCTTGAGGACCGTCTCCCGGCCGTCCCCTGTCTCGGTGAGGAAGTCGGCGTACACCGCTCCTCTGGCCGCCGTCACCCCCTCCAGCCCGGCGAACCGCTCCACGTCCTCCTCCGTGAAGCCCAGGGTGGAGAGCAGGCGGAAGTCGTAGAGCCGCTGCCGGTCCAGGTAGGCCACGCCGGTGTCCATCATGGCCGGCTGGCACATGCGCAGGCCGGCGAAGAAGCCCACTCCCAGCCCCACGATGGCCAGAATGGCCAGATAGCGGCCCAGGCTCTGGCGGATCTCCCGCAGGGCGGAGCGCAGGAGCGTCCTTACCATTCGATCTCCTCCACCGGGATGGGCCGGTCATTGCACTCCACCGAGGTCACGGTGCCGTTCTTCACCTGGATCACCCGGTCCGCCATGGCGGTGAGGGCGCTGTTGTGGGTGATAATCACCACCGTCATGCCCTCCCGGCGGCTCATGATCTGGAGGAGCTTGAGGATAGCCTTGCCAGTGCTGTAGTCCAGCGCGCCGGTGGGCTCGTCGCACAGGAGGAGCTTCGGATTCTTCGCCAGGGCCCGGGCGATGGCCACCCGCTGCTGCTCTCCGCCGGAGAGCTGGGCGGGGAAGTTGGACAGCCGGTCCTCCAGGCCCACGGAGCGCAGCACCTCCGCCGCGTTCAGGGGCTCCCGGCAGATCTGGGCCGCCAGCTCCACGTTCTCCAGGGCGGTGAGGTTGGGGACCAGGTTGTAGAACTGGAAGACAAAGCCGATGTCGTGGCGGCGGTAGGCGGTCAGCTGCCGGGCGCTGTAGGCGGAGATCTCCTCCTCCCCCAAAAAGACCCGCCCCTCGCTGAGGGTGTCCATGCCCCCCAGGATGTTCAGCAGCGTGGTCTTCCCCGCGCCGCTGGGCCCCACGATAACGCACAGCTCCCCTTTTTCCACGGAGAAGGTGGCGTCCCGCAGGGCCTCTATCTCCACCTCTCCCATGTGGTAGACCTTTTTCACCCGGTCAAACCGGACAAATGCGCTCATACTCTCACCCTCATATGTAAATCGTATCAGATCAAACGTCTCTATTATATCACACAATCCGATGGATTGGTGAAATTTTCGTAAATGCCGGCAAGAAAATTTTTTCTTATTTTTTTGATATTTCCTCTTGCCAACGGGAAAAAACCGTGCTACAATGCCCATAGTTTTCTGATGCGAGGTATTTTCCATGACTTCCATGCTCCTCAACGCCGCATACTTCTACTTTACCTTTATCTGCACAAGTAGATAAGGGTTGTTTTGCTGCGGTCAAGAGACGGAATAAGGATCCTCCATTCCAGGTCCTACGGTGAAACAACACCGTAGGACCTTTTTGTTTTCAAAATTCCATATTTTACAAAGTTAGGAGCGAACGTACAATGATTGTCATTCTGAAAAAGACCGCGGAGCGCCAGCAGGTGGAGCTGTTCGAGAACTGGCTGCGCAGCATGGGCCTGGAGCTCCACAAATCCGTGGGCGAGAACCACACCATCATAGGCCTGGTGGGGGACACCTCCCGGGTGGACATGGAGAGCATCCTGGCACTGGACATCGTGGAGACCGTCAAGCGGATCCAGGAGCCCTACAAGAACGCCAACCGGAAGTTCCACGAGGAGGATACGGTTATCACCCTGTGCAACGGCGCACAGATCGGCGGCGGCCGCTTCCTGGTCATGGCAGGGCCCTGCTCCGTGGAGACGGAGGAGCAGATCATCTCCGTGGCCCAGTCGGTGAAGGCGGCGGGAGCCCAGGTCCTCCGGGGCGGAGCCTTCAAGCCCCGCACCTCCCCCTACGCCTTCCAGGGTCTCCACGAGGAGGGCATCCGGCTGCTGCTGAAGGCCCGAGAGGCCACGGGCCTGCCCATTGTGACGGAGATCATGGACGCGAAGCACCTGCCCCTGTTTGAGGACATCGACATGATCCAGGTGGGGGCCCGGAACATGCAGAACTTTGAGCTGCTCAAGGAGCTGGGGAAGCTGCGCAAGCCGGTGCTCATCAAGCGGGGCATGGCCAACACCCTCCAGGAGCTGCTCATGAGCGCGGAGTACGTGATGGCCGGGGGCAACGAGCAGGTGATCCTCTGCGAGCGGGGCATCCGGACCTTTGAGACCGCCACCCGCAACACCATGGACCTCTCGGTCATCCCGGTGCTCCACCAGCTCACCCACCTGCCGGTGGTGGTGGACCCCAGCCACGCCACGGGCCGCTGGGAGCTGGTGGCCCCCATGGCCCTGGCCGCCACGGCCAGCGGCGCGGACGGACTGATGATCGAGGTCCACAACGATCCGGAGCACGCCCTGTGCGACGGGCCCCAGAGCCTGCGGCCGGACCGGTTCGCGGGCATGATGGAGAAGGTCCGGGCCATCCAGCCCTACGCGGATCGCTCCTTCTCCAGCGCCGTCGCTTTTTCCTGATGATGAAAAACAGGATCGGCACAGTTGGCGTCGTGGGCCTGGGGCTCATCGGCGGCAGCATGGCCAAGGCCATCCGCCAGTACACGGACTGCACCCTCCTGGGCTATGACGCGGACGGCGCCGCCCTTGGCCGGGCCCTGGACGAGGGCGTTGTCTCCGCCCCCCTGACCCCGGACCGGCTGGCGGAGTGCCAGCTGGTCATCATCGCCCTGTATCCCCAGGCAACGGTGGCGTACGTGACCGCCCATAGGGACCAGTTCCGCCCCGGCGGCATTGTCATGGACTGCGGCGGCGTGAAGGGGGTGGTGTGCACGCCCCTGGAGGAGGTGACGCGAAACGCCGGCTTCACCTTCGTGGGCGGCCATCCCATGGCAGGGGTGGAGCGGTCCGGCTACGCCAACGCCTTCCCGGAGCTGTTCCAGGGCGCGTCCCTGATCCTCACCCCCTACCCCGGCGGGGACCGGGCGGCGGTGGACCAAATCTGGGAGCTGGCCCAGCGCCTGGGCTTCGCCCGGCTCCAGCTCTCCACCCCCCAGGAGCACGACCACATCATCGCCTACACCTCCCAGCTGGCCCACGTGGTGTCCTGCGCCTACGTGGGCAGCCCCTCGGCCCCCCGGTTCGAGGGCTTCTCCGCCGGGAGCTTCAAGGATATGACCCGGGTGGCAAAGCTCAACGAGGAGATGTGGACGGAGCTGTTTCTGGAGAATCAGGACGCGCTGGTGCGGGAGATCGACACCCTGGTGGAGGAGCTGGCCGCCTTCGCCTACACCATCCGCCGGGGGGACCGGGAGAATCTGAAAAACATGCTCCGGCGGGCCCGGGAGATCAAGGAGACCATTGACAAGGACTGCCAGTGAAAGGAGAGAGACATGAAGACCAGCTATATCAAGGAGTACTACAACAACTACAACGAGGACCAGCGCACCAAATCCCGCCACGGCAGCGTGGAGTTCATCACCAACATGAAGTATATCCGGGACTTCCTCCCCGCCGGGGCCTCCATCCTGGACGTGGGGGCCGGTACAGGGGTTTACTCCATGGCCCTGGCCATGGACGGCTACCATGTCCGCGCCATCGAGCTGGTAGAGCACAATATTGAGGTGTTCCGCGCCAATCTGAAGGAATGCGGGGCGGAGATCCCGGTGGAGCAGGGCAACGCTATGGACCTGAGCCGGTTCCCGGACGAGAGCTTTGACGGGGTGCTGCTCTTCGGCCCCCTGTACCACCTCTACACCGAGGAGGAGAAGCTGCTGGTCCTGTCGGAGGCCAAGCGGGTGCTGAAGCCGGACGGCCGTCTCTTTGCCGCCTACTGCATGAACGAGGCCACCATCATCCACTACTGCTTCCAGGGCGACGGCAGCAATATGCTGGACTGTCTGACCAAGGGGATGGTGACGGCGGACTACCACTGTATCTCTCAGCCGGCGGACCTCTTTGAGATGGTGCGGCTGGAGGACATCGACCGGCTCAATCAGAAGGCCGGGCTGGAGCGGGTGAAGATCGTGGCCTCCGATCTCTTCTCCCTCTACATCCGCGACCAGATCGACAGCTTCTCCGACGCGGCCTATCATGCCTATATCAACTATCACCTGTCGGTCTGCGAGCGGGGCGATCTCATCGGCGCCACCAACCACAGCCTGGATATTCTGAGAAAGAAATGACACCTTATATATAATAGGAAGTGATTTGATGCACACTGTTACGGTAAGCGCCTCCAGGCCCTATGCGGTCCACATCGGCGGCGGACTGCTGGACCGGGCCGGGGAGCTCCTGGCCGGGGCAACCAAATCCCGCCGGTGCGCGGTGGTGACGGACAGCGCCGTAGGCCCCCTCTACGGGGACCGGGTCCTGGCGGCCCTGGAGAGGGCCGGGTTCGCCCCCCTGCTCTTCACCTTCCCCGCCGGGGAGCGGAGCAAGAATCTGTCCACCTACGGGCAAATCCTTGACTTTTTCGCCAAAAACCGGCTCACCCGCTCGGACCTTGCAGTGGCCCTGGGGGGCGGCGTGACCGGGGACATGGCCGGCTTTGCCGCCGCCACCTACCAGCGGGGCGTCGACTATGTCCAGATCCCCACCACCTTCCTGGCCGCCTCCGACTCCTCCGTGGGGGGCAAAACCGCCGTGGATCTGGCGGAGGGGAAGAATCTGGTGGGCGCGTTCTGGCAGCCCCGGATGGTGATCTGCGACACGGATACCTTCCGCACCCTGCCCGGAGAGGTCTTTGACGACGGTGCGGCGGAGACGGTGAAGCATGGCCTCATCGCGGACCGGGACTTCCTCCGGCTCCTCATGACCGGGGACCTCCGGGAGCGGATCGACGACGTGGTGCGCCGGAACGTGGAGATCAAGGCCGCTGTGGTGGCGGAGGACGAGTTCGAGGGGGGCAGGCGGAAGATCCTCAACTTCGGCCACACCCTGGGCCACGCCATTGAGCAGCTCAGCGGCTTCGCCGTCACCCACGGCCACGCCGTGGCCAGGGGCATGGTCCTGGCGGCCCGGGGGGCGGAGCGGCTGGGATACAGCCCCGCCGGTACCCTGGAGCAGGTGGCCGGGGCGGTGGAGCGGCTGGGCCTGCCCACGGACTGCCCCTACGGGGCGGACCAGCTCTACGGCGCCGCCACCGCCGACAAGAAGCGCAGCGGCGGCAGCATCGACGTGGTGGTTCTGGAGGAGATCGGCCGGGCCGGGACCGTCCGGCTGGACATGGCGGGCCTGCGGGCCTTCGTGGAGGCGGCCCTATGAATCTGACCATCACGCCAACCAGGCTCCAGGGTTCCGTCACGCCGCCCCCCAGCAAGTCCCAGGCCCACCGGCTGCTCATCTGCGCCGCCCTGGCGGAGGGGGAGAGCCGCCTCGCCAATTTGACCCCGTCCCAGGATGTCGACGCCACCCGGCGGTGCCTCGCGGCTCTGAGGGAGTACCGCCGGGGCCTGCCGCAGCTGGACTGCGGGGAGTCCGGCTCCACCCTCCGGTTCCTCCTCCCCCTGGCCCTGGTCCTGCGGGGCGGCGGGGTGTTCACCGGCCGGGGGCGGCTGATGGACCGGCCCCAGAGGCCCTACTTTGACCTGTTCGATGAGAAAGGCATCCGGTATGACCAGAAAAACGGCATCCTCACGGTGGAGGGCCGCCTGACCCCGGGGATCTACCGCCTGCCCGGGAACGTGTCCAGCCAGTTTGTCACCGGCCTGCTCTACGCGCTGCCCCTGCTGGAGGGGAACTCGGAGATCCTGCTCACCTCCCCTCTGGAGAGCCGGAGCTACGTGGACATGACCCTGGAGGCCCTGGCCCTGTTCGGCATCCGGGGCGTGGAGCGGGAGGACCGCTTCCTCATCCCCGGCGGCCAGCGCTACCGCCCCTGTGAGGCCGCCGTGGAGGCGGACTGGTCCCAGGCCGCCTTCTGGCTGGCCGCCGTGAGCCTGGGCAGTCCGGTGCGGGTGGAGGGTCTGGACCAAAACTCCGCCCAGGGGGACCGGGTGATCGCGGACCTCTTCTCCCGGCTGAGCTGGCCCGGGGACGTGGAGATCGACGTGTCCGACTGTCCGGATCTGGCCCCGCCCCTGGCGGTGATGGCGGCGGTGCGCGCCGGCGTCACCCGTCTGACCGGTGCCGCACGGCTGCGCCTCAAGGAGAGCGACCGGTTGGAGGCCATCGGCTCCGCCCTCCGCCAGCTGGGCGGGGATGCGGAGGAGGGGCCGGACTTCCTCACCATCCGCGGCCGGAGCAACCTGACCGGCGGCTGCGCCGTGGACTGCCGCAATGACCACCGCATCGCCATGATGGCCGCCGTGGCCGCCACAGCCTGCCGGGAGCCGGTGACGCTTCTGGGGGCGGAGTGCGTGGCCAAGTCCTACCCCCATTTCTGGGACGACTACCGCATGTTAGGAGGAGAGCTCTGTGAATACACTGGGCAATAGACTGAAGGTGACGGTGTTCGGCCAGTCCCACGCCCCGTCCATCGGCTGCGTGGTGGAGGGCCTGCCCGCCGGATTCGCGCCGGACATGGAGCGGCTGAGCGCCTTCATGGCCCGCCGGGCCCCGGGCCGGAACGGGTGGTCCACCCCCCGGCAGGAGCGGGACGAGCCGGAGATCCTCTCCGGACTGGTGGAGGGCAGGACCTGCGGCGCGCCGGTTGCCATGGTCATCCGCAACAGCGATCAGCACAGCCGGGACTACAGCGGCCTCCGGCGCACCCCCCGCCCCTCCCACGCCGACTACACGGCTATGGTGAAATACGGGGAGAGCTACGACATCCGGGGCGGCGGCCAGTTCTCCGGCCGACTTACGGCCCCCCTGTGCTTCGCCGGCGGCCTGGCCCTCCAGTTACTGGAGCAGCAAAATGTGACCATTGCGGCCCACATCGACCGGATCGCGGACATTTCGGATACGGCCCCGGACTTTGCCCGGGTGAGCCAGCCGGATCTGGCGGCGCTGCTGCAAAAGCCCTTTCCCGTGTTCAGCGATGAGGCGGGGATCAAAATGCGCCAGGCCATTGAGGCGGCGCGGATGGACTGCGACAGCGTGGGCGGCGTGATCCGCTGCTTTGCCGTGGGCCTTCCGGCGGGGGTGGGGGAGCCCATGTTCGCCGGGGTGGAGAACCGCCTGGCCGGGGCTCTGTTCGGCATTCCCGCCGTGCGGGGGGTGTCCTTCGGCACGGGCTTCGCCGCCGCCGGGATGCGGGGCAGCCAGCACAACGACCCCCTGGTGATGGAGGGCGGACGGGTTGCCACCCGCACCAATCACGCCGGCGGCGCGGTTGGCGGGATCACCAATGGGATGCCCCTGGTGGTGAACGTGGCCGTCAAGCCCACCGCCTCCATTGCCAAGGAGCAGGACACGGTGGACCTGGAGACCGGGGAGCCGGCCAAGCTGGTCATCCACGGCCGTCACGACCCCTGCATCGTGCCCCGGGCCGTGCCGGTGGTAGAGGCGGTAACGGCCCTGACGCTGCTGGATATGTTGTCCGATATGTAATCATGCTTTTTACTTCTACTTTTTGTTGAGGCGGAAGGCTCTAATCAGCCTTGAGATCCCCGTCAGATGCGGGCGAGCAATACTTGCCCCTGCGCCGCCGGTTTTCCCCCATTGCGCGGACCTTATCGCACCATTCCGCGTTTTAGCAGTACGCCTCTCTGACCAACCAATCAGAACCTCTCAAGTTTTTTCTTTTGCTTCTTTTCTTTTGTGCACAAAAGAAAAGAAGAGAAAAAATCTACGTCAAGGAGATCGCCATGGAACTGAAAGATTACCGGGAGCAGCTGGACCAGATCGACGACCAGCTGGCGGCGCTGTTCAAGCGGCGCATGGAGACCGTCAAGCAGGTGGCGGACTACAAGAAGGAGCACAACACCCCCGTGCTGGCGGCGGGCCGGGAGCGGGACATCCTCTACCGGGTCACCGGCCTGTGCGGGGAGGAGCTCCAGGAGTACACAAAGATCCTCTACTCCACGCTGCTGGAGCTGAGCCGGGACTATCAGGAGAACCGCCTGTCCACCGGGGACTCCCCTCTGTGCCGCCAGATCATGGCCGCGGCGGAGGCCTGCGGCGAGTTCCCCAGCCGGGCGGTGGTGGCCTGCCAGGGCGTGGAGGGAGCCTACTCCCAGCTGGCCTGCGACAAGATGTTCTCCCTGCCCCAGATTATGTACTGCAACCGCTTTGACGGCGTGTTCCGTGCCGTGGAGACCGGCATGTGCCGCTACGGCATCCTGCCCATCGAGAACTCCTCCGCCGGGTCTGTCACCGAGGTCTACGATCTGATGGAGAAGTACAACTGCAAGATCGTGCGCAGCCTGAAGCTGAAGATTGAGCACTGTCTGCTGGCCCGGCCCGGGGTGAAGCAGGCGGATATCAAGGAGGTGGTGGCCCACGAGCAGGCCCTCAACCAGTGCGGCGACTTCCTCAAGAGCAGCGGCGTGAAGGTCACCGTCTTTGACAACAACGCCAAGGCCGCCCAGTACGTGGCCGAGAGCGGACGCAATGATCTGGCCGCCATCGCCTCCGCCGCCTGCGCGGATCTCTACGGCCTGGCGGTCCTCTCCGACCGGGTCTCCAACAGCGACCACAACTACACCCGCTTTATCTGCATCTCCAAGAGCCTGGAGATCTACGAGGGGGCCAGCAAGATCACCTTCGTGGCCTCGGCCAGCCACCGGCCCGGCTCCCTCTACAGCCTCATCGCCAAGTTCGCCACCCGGGGCATCAACATCAGCAAGCTGGAGAGCCGTCCCATCCCGGGCAAGGACTTTGAGTTCCGCTTCTACTTTGACGTGGACGCCTCCGTGAGCAGCCACGACGTACAGACCGTCCTCAGCCAGCTGGAGAAGGAGGGCTTCTTCACCTTCCTGGGGGCTTACAGCGAGGTGTTTTAGATGGAGTTCGGACTGCTGGGCGAAAAGCTGGGCCACAGCTTCTCCCCCCAGATTCACAGGGCCCTGGCGGGTTATGACTACCAGCTGCTGCCCACGCCGCCGGAGGCGGTGGAGGACCTCTTCCGGCGCAGGCCGTTCCGGGGCGTGAAGGTGACCTTTCCCTACAAGCGGACGGTCTTGGATCTGTGCGACGAGGTGGACCCCCGGGCCCGGGCCATCGGCGCGGTGAACACGGTGGTGAACCGGGCCGGCCGCCTCACCGGGTACAACACCGACCTGGACGGCCTCATGTATCTGGCCCGGCGGACCGGCGTGGACATGGCGGGGAAAAAGGTGGTGGTGCTGGGCTCCGGCGGCACCAGCCACACCGCCTGCGCCGCCGCCCGGGAGCTGGGCGCGGCCCAGGTGATCACCGTGTCCCGCCGGGGGGAGGACAACTACGGCAACCTCTCCCGCCACGCCGGCGCCCAGGTCCTCATCAACACCACCCCTGTGGGGATGTACCCCCATAACGGCGCTTCGCCGGTGTCCCTGGACGCCTTTCCCCAGCTCACCGGCGTGCTGGACGTGGTGTTCAACCCCCTGCGCACCGCCCTCATCCTGGCGGCGGAGGAGCGGGGGCTCCCCTGCGCCGGCGGGCTGGCCATGCTGGTGGCCCAGGCCCGGCGGGCCTCGGAGCTGTTCACCGGCAGCCCCATCCCCGACGGGCGCACCGAGGAGGTGCTGCGGGAGCTGACAGGTCAGGTGCGCAATGTGGTGCTGATCGGGATGCCCGGCTGCGGCAAGAGCGCCGTGGGCCGGGAGCTGGCCCGGCGGATGGGCAGGCCCTTTGCAGACCTGGACAAACTGATCGAGGAGCAGGCGGGCAGGACCATCCCGGAGATCTTTGCCCAGGAGGGGGAGGCCGCCTTCCGCAGCCTGGAGAGCCAGGTTGTCCGGGAGGCCGGGCGGGAGACAGGCCGCGTCGTCAGCACCGGCGGCGGCGTGGTCACCCGGCGGGAGAACCGCGCCCCCCTCCGCCAGAACGGCGTCATCGTCCACCTGACCCGGGACCTGTCCCTGCTGTCCAAAAAAGGCCGCCCCGTGTCCCAGGGCACGGACCTGGGGGAGCTGTGGGCCCAGCGGGCTCCTTTGTACCGGGCCTTTGCCGACATAACGGTGGAAAACAGCGGGACCATCCAGGAGACCGCCGGAATGATAGAAAAGGAGCTGAACGCGCTGTGAAGCTGTTGTTTCTCAACGGACCCAACCTGAATATGCTGGGCATACGGGAGCCGGGCATCTATGGCCGGCAGACCTACCAGGACCTGGAGAAATATATCCAAGACTTCTGCGGGGAGCTGGGTATTGCCTGCGAGATCCTCCAGTCCAACCACGAGGGGGCCCTGGTGGACGCCATCCAGTCCGCCTACGGGCGCGTGGACGGCATTGTCATCAACCCCGCCGCCTACACCCACACCAGCGTGGCCCTGCTGGACGCGCTGAAGGCGGTGAGCCTGCCGGCGGTGGAGGTCCATCTCTCCGACGTGTCCGCCCGGGAGGACTTCCGGCAGATATCCTACGTCCGGCTGGCCTGCCGCAGGACCTTTGCCGGACACGGCTTCCAGGGCTACCGGATGGCCGCGGAAGCCCTGCTGGCGGAGAAAAATGGGGCCTCCGAGGGGGAAAAGGAATAACATTTTCCCCATTCTTCACATACAATAGCCTTGTAAAGGAGGCTGTTGCTATGGAGAATACCATCTTCGACGGCGGGCAGGAGATGTCCGCCGCGTACGACTACCGCGTATATGACCGGGTCTGGCAGCGGGTGTCCCCGGGCGTGGACCCCTACGCCGAACAACCCTCCGGGGTGGAGAGCACCCCACCCAGCGCCCCGCCCTCCGCCCCGGCCCAGCCGGTCCCCCTCCCCATCCAGCCCCCCAGCGGGGGGGACGAGGCCCTGCTGCCGGGGGCGGAGAAAAATCCCTGCTGCATGGGCACCGAGGCCCAGGACTCCCTGGAGGTCCTCAAGGGCTTTCTGGAGGAGGAGATGGCCGGGCGGCGGCACTGCATGGCCCTGGCCTGCTGTGTGCGCAGCCCCAGCGCCGCCCGCCTTCTTCGCCGGGCGGCAGCGGAGAAGCAGGCGGCGTGCCGGGACCTCCACGGGGCCTACTATCTGATCACCGGCAGTCGGTACGCCTCTGCCGTGGCTGCGGAGCACGTGCAGCTCGACAGCCTGCCGGAGGCCCTGCGGGCCTGCTACCACCAGGAGGCCTGCAACGGGTTCAACTACCGCCGCGCCGCCGGCGAGACCATGGACCTGTGCCTGCAAAAGCTGTTCACCCGGCTGGGGGACCAGGCCTACCGCCGCTCGGAGGAGATCATGTCCCTGCTGGGCAGGATTCTTTGCTGAACATACTTACTTACACAAAGGAGATCACAACATGCTGCAAACCAGAGAAGAGGCGCTGGAGCTGCTGCGCCAATACAACAAGGAGTCCTTTCACATTCTCCATGCCCTGACCGTGGAGGGCGTGATGCGCTGGTACGCCCAGGAGCTGGGCTATGGGGAGCAGGCCGGCTTCTGGGCCCTGGCGGGCCTCCTCCACGACATCGACTTTGAACAGTGGCCTGACCAGCACTGTCAGAAGGCGCCGGAACTGCTCCGGGCGGCGGGGGCGGACGAGGCGCTGGTCCACGCCGTGGTGAGCCATGGCTTCGGCCTGTGCGCGGACGTGGAACCGGTCCACGAGATGGAGAAGGTCCTCTTTGCCGCCGACGAGCTCACCGGCCTCATCGGCGCGGCCGCCAGAATGCGCCCCAGCCGGAGCGTCCAGGACATGGAGGTGAGCAGTCTGAAGAAGAAGTTCAAGGACAAGAAGTTTGCCGCCGGGTGCAGCCGGGACGTGATCCGCCAGGGGGCGGAGCGGCTGGGCTGGGAGCTGGATGTGCTCATGGAACGCACCATCCAGGCCATGCGCTCCTGCGAGGAGCGGGTGAACCGGGAGATGGAGGCAATGGCGTAAGTCCACAGAGGGAGCGGACCTTGCAGCAGGTCCGCTCCCTTTTTATTGCGAAAGATATAAGTGTTGCTTATTGCCCTATTACTTTGTCGAATTTTACAAAACCGCCCTGCCTCTGTAAAATAGAAGTTGTCAAAAAAGCCAGTTCAAATATTTTGGTTGAAAGGTGGTATTTCATGGAACGCTATTTATTGTCGGGCAACGAGGCCATCGCCCGGGGTGCGTATGAAGCCGGGGTAAAGGTCTGCTCGGCCTACCCCGGCACCCCCAGTACGGAGATCTTCGAGAACCTGCCCCAGTACAAGGACGCCCTCTACAGCGAGTGGGCCCCCAATGAAAAAGTTGCCGCAGAGGTGGCCTACGGAGCCAGCATTGCCGGTGTCCGGTCCCTGTGCGCCATGAAGCACGTGGGGGTGAACGTGGCGGCGGACCCCATCTTCACCGCGGCCTATAACGGCATCACCGGCGGGTTTGTCATCATCTCCGCCGACGACCCCAGTATGCACTCCTCCCAGAATGAGCAGGACAACCGCCACTACGCCAAGGCCGCCAAGCTGCCCATGGTGGAGCCCTCCGACTCCCAGGAGTGCCTGGACTTCATGAAGGCGGCCTATGAGATCTCCGAGCGGTTCGACCTGCCGGTGCTCTTCCGCACCACCACCCGGGTCTCCCACTCCAAGAGCCTGGTGAGCTTCGGTGAACGGGAGGAACGCCCGGTTCCCGCCTACGCCCGCAACACCCGCAAGTACATATCCTCCCCCGCCAACGCCATGATGAACCACCCCAAGGTGGAGGACGCGCTGGCCGCCCTGGAGGAGTACGGCTGCACCTCGCCGCTGAACCGGATGGAGCTGAACGGCGGCAAGGCCGGCATCATTACCGCGTCCATCGCCTACCAGTACGCCAGAGACGCCTTCCCGGCGGATACTTCCTTCCTCAAGCTGGGCCTGACGAACCCCCTGCCCATGAAGCTCATCCGTGAGTTCGCCGCCAAGGTGGAGAAGCTCTACGTCATCGAGGAGCTGGACGGGTTCATGGAGGAGCAGATCCGCGCCGCAGGCATCGACTGCGTGGGCAAGGAGCTGACCGGCAAGCTCTACGAGCTGAACCCCCAGCTGCTCCGGGAGCGCGTCTTCGGCCAGAAGCCGGAGACCGTGGACTTGGGCGTATCCGCCGTGTCCCGTCCCCCGGCTCTGTGCCCCGGCTGCCCCCACAGAGGCTTCTTCTACACCATGTCCAGGCACAAGGACTTCGTCGTTGCCGGGGACATCGGCTGCTACACCCTGGGCGGCTCCGCGCCCCTGAACGCCCTGGACAGCGTAGTGTGCATGGGCGGCGGCTTCACCGTGGCTATGGGCATGGCGAGGGCCTTTGAGCTGGCCGGGCAGACGGATAAGAAGGTGTTCGGCGTTATGGGCGACTCCACCTTCTTCCACAGCGGCATGACCGGGGCGGCGGAGATCGTCTACAACCACGGGAACGTGATCCCTGTGGTGCTGGACAACTCTATCACCGGTATGACCGGCCACCAGGACAACCCCGGCAGCGGCTACACTCTCCAGGGTGACATGGCGGAAACGCTGAAAATCGAGGACATCCTCTCCGCCTATGGTTACAAGAACATCATCATCGTGGACCCCCAGGACCTTGCCGCCATGGAGAAAGCGGTCCAGGACGCTCTGGCCTCCGCAGAGCCCGCCGCCATCATCACCCGCCGGCCCTGCCTGCTCATCAAGCGCATCAAGCACGACATCGGCAAGTGCCAGGTGGACCAGGACAAGTGCATCGGGTGCAGAAAGTGCCTGAGCGTGGGCTGTCCGGCGGTGATGGTGGAGAACAAGAAGGCGAAAATCGACCCCAACCAGTGCGTAGGCTGTACAGTCTGCGCCCAGGTCTGTCCCAAGAGCGCCATTGCGAGAAAGGAGAACTGAGCCATGAAGACGACAAAAAGCGCGCTGCTGGTAGGCGTGGGCGGTCAGGGCGCTATCCTCACCGCAAAAGTCCTGGTGAACGGTCTGATGAAAGCCGGGTACGACGTGAAGATGAGCGAGGTCCACGGCATGAGCCAGCGTGGCGGCAGCGTGTCCACCCAGGTCCACTGGGGCGAGAAGGTGTATTCTCCTGTCATCGGTAAAGGCGCGGCGGACATCGTGGTGGCCTTCGAGAAGATGGAGGCGGTGCGCTACGCGGACTACCTGAAGCCGGACGGCGTGGCGGTCATCAACGACTACGAGATGGCGTCCTCCAGCATCGCCGCCGGGCTGTGCCAGTACCCGGAGGGGTGTCTGGAGGCCATGGAGAAGCATTTCCGCTGCCATGTGTTGAAGGCAGGAGAGATTGCCCAGAGCCTGGGCAGCGCCAAGTGCATGAACATCGTCCTGTTCGGCAGTATGGTCAAGGCTTTGGATATGGATCACATTGATTGGGAAACAGTCATCGCGGAAACAGTACCGGAGAAGTTCCGGGAGCTGAATCTGCGGGCCTACCGGGCCGGCCGGGACGCGGTGAGCGCATAGGAGGGCGGTATGCTGAAAAATTTTCAGGCTCTTCGGGAGCAGGTGGGAACCGCAGCACCGAAGACGGTGGCGGTGGCCTGCGCCCACGACGCCCACACCCTGGAGGCCGTTTTCCGGGCTGCGGAGGAGGGTATCCTGCGGTATATCCTGGTGGGCAGAAAAGATGATATTCTGAGGATCGGTAAAGAACTGGGGCACAGCATTCCCGAGAATGCTATCCTTCACACAGAAACAGACGCAGAGGCGGCAGAAACCGCCGTGACGCTGATTCGGGAGGGCAAGGCGGATTTTCTTCAAAAGGGCCTCATGCAGACCTCCACGATTTTGAAGGCCGTGGTGAACAAGGAGACCGGCATCGGCCTGGGCCGCCCCATGTCCCACACCGCCCTGCTGGAGATCCCCGGCTACCACAAGCTGCTGGGGGTAGCGGATGGCGGCATGATCCCCGCGCCGGACCTGGAGGCGAAAAGGGCCATCCTCCACAACGCCGTGGAGCTGTTCCGACGGCTGGGATATGAGCGGCCTATGGTGTCCGCCGTATGCGCGGCGGAGACAGTGAGCCCGAAAATCATCGAGACCGTGGATGCGGCGGCCCTCAAGGAGGCGGCGCAAACCGGTACATTTGGCAGCTGCTGTGTAGAAGGACCCATCTCCCTGGACCTGGCCCTGGACAAATCGTCCGCGGCCATCAAGGGGTACGAGAGCCCGGTCTGCGGGGAGACGGACATTCTGCTGGTGCCCACCATGGCCGCCGGGAACATGATGGTCAAGAGCCTGCTGACCTTCGCGGGAGCGAAGATGGTGGGCGTGGTCACCGGGGCAAGGTGCCCCATCGCCCTCAACTCCAGGAGCGCCAGCTTTGAGGAGAAGTACAACTCTCTCCTGGCCTGCGCCCTGGCCGGCGGACAGTAAGGAGGCGGACATGGGCTACAAGCAGCTGATTATCAACCCCGGCTCTACCAGCACTAAGCTGGCCCTGTACGAGGACAAGGAGAAAGTCGTTCAGGAGAATGTGGAGCACGACGCCGCCCAGATGCAGCAATTTGACAGCATCGCGGACCAGATCCCCTTCCGCATGGGGATCATCCGGGACTTTATGGCCCGAAACAGCATCCAGGAGAAAGACCTCAGCGCGGTCATGGGCCGGGGCGGGCTGGTGTTCGGCCTGAAAACCGGGGGCTACGAGGTAAACGACGACCTGTGCGAGGCGTTGGTCAACGACCGGCTCAGCCAGCCCCACGCCTCCAACCTGGGGGGGCTGCTGGCCCGGGAGCTGGCCCGGCCTCTGGGCATCCCGGCCTATATCTACGACGCGGTGACCGGCGGGGAGCTGACGGAGGTGGCCAAGATCACCGGCATCCGGGACATTGAGCGGCGCAGCTTCTGCCATGTGCTCAACAGCCGTGCCATGGCTATCCGCTACGCCCAGGAGAACGGCCTGGACTACAACAAGCTCAACCTGATTGTGGCCCACCTGGGCGGCGGCATCTCCGCCAGCGTCCACGCCCAGGGGCGGATCATCGACTCCATCGGCGACGACGACGGCCAGTTCTCCCCGGAGCGGTCCGGGAGCGTGCCGTCCCTGGAGCTGATCCGGCTCTGCTTCTCCGGGGACTACACCAAGGCGGATATGGTGAAGAAGGTCCGGGGCAAGGGCGGGCTCTTCGCCCACCTGGGCACCAGCGACTGCCGGGTCATCGAGAAGATGATTAAGGACGGCGATCAGCACGCGGATTTGGTGTTCCAGGCCCAGGCGTACCAGATCGCCAAGGGCATCGGCCTGCTGTCCATCGTCCTCAAGGGCAAATGCGACGCCATCATCCTCACCGGCGGCGTGGCCCGGTCCCAGATGCTCACGGACCGGATCAAGGAGTACGTCAGCTTCATCGCGCCCGTGGCGGTGCTGCCCGGCGAAAATGAGATGGAGGCGCTGGCCCTCGGCGGCCTCCGCCTCCTCAGCGGGGAGGAGACGGCCCGGCAGTACGCCATCCCGCTGAATTAAATCTACCTACTCTCACTCCTCTCTGGGCTTGGGGATGGTCTGATGCTCAGCCATCCCCAAGCCAATATTGAAAAGGACTGGTTTCATATGATTTCCAATGCCATGTATTCCCTGGGGGCCAAGCGCTCCTGCATCCGGGAACTGTTTGAGTACGGCATCCAGCAGGCAAAAGTCGTGGGCAAGGAGAACGTGATGGACTTCTCCATCGGCAATCCCTCCATCCCCACGCCGGACGCGGTGACAGATGCCTTTGACCAACTGGTGCAGTCGGAGGACACCATCGCCGTCCACGGCTATACCCCCGCCGCCGGGGACTTTGACGCCAGGAAAGCGGTGGCGGACAACCTCACCCGCCGGGCCCGCGCGGAGATCCGGCCCGACAACATCTACTTCACCTGCGGCGCGGCCCCGGCGCTGATTTCCACCATCCGAGCCCTGGCGGTGGAGGACGCGGAAATCATGGTCATCGCCCCCTACTTCCCGGAGTACCGCCCGTTTATCGAGATGAACGGGTGCAAATTCGTGGCGGTGCCGCCGGACACCCGCGCCTTCCAGATCCGCTTCGACGAGCTGGAGAAGCGGATCACCCCCCACACCCAGGCGCTGATCGTCAACTCCCCTAACAACCCCTCCGGCGTGGTGTACACGGTGGAGACCCTGCAAAGGCTGGCGGAGGTGCTGACCCGGAAGAGCAAAGAGATCGGCCACCCCATCTACATCATCGCCGACGAGCCCTACCGGGAGCTGGTCTACGACGGCGCGGACGTGCCCTATCTGCCCAACATCTACCCGGATACCATGATCTGCTACTCCTATTCGAAAATTCTCTCCCTGCCCGGGGAGCGGATCGGGTATGTGTGCGTGCCGGACGTTGTGACGGACAGCAAGGACCTGTTTGCCGCCATTGCCGGGGCCTCCCGGACCCTGGGTCACGTCTGCGCCCCCTCCCTCCAGCAGAAAGTCATTGCCAGATGCGTGGATGTGCGGCCCGACCTGGCCGCCTATGACCGCAACCGCATGACGCTGTACAATGCCCTTACATCCTATGGCTACCGCTGCATCAAGCCGGACGGGGCCTTCTACCTCTTTGTGGAAGCTCCTGGCGGCAGCTCCAGAGCGTTTTCTGACCAGGCCAAGGAGCGTAATTTGCTTATCGTGCCGGGGGACGACTTCGGATGTCCGGAATTCTTCCGCCTGTGTACCTGCGTCAGCAGTGACATGGTACAAAAGAGTCTGCCGGTGTTCCAGGATCTCATCACAGCCGTCCAGCCGCAGAGGCAGGCGGTCTAAATACGTACAACAGGAGAGGACTACAATGATTGACGAAACCCTCTATCAGTCGGGCACAAAGCCCTCCACCATCTTCCAGCTCTTCGAGTACGGCCTCAAGCAGGCGGCGGTTGTAGGGCGGGAGAACGTCTACGACTACTCCCTGGGCAACCCCTCCGTGCCGGCTCCCCAGCAGGTGACGGACGCCTTCCAGCGGCTCCTTGGCCAGGAGGACCCCGTGTCCCTCCACGGCTACACCCCCGCCGCCGGGGCGCTGGACGTGCGCCAGTCCGTCGCGGCGGACCTCTCCGCCAGGAGCGGCATGGACATCCGGCCCCAGAACCTGTTTCTCACCTGCGGCGCGGCCCCGGCCCTGCTGTACGTGCTCCGGGCCCTGGCCGTGGCGCAGGCGGAGGTCATCGCCATCACCCCCTATTTCCCGGAGTACCGGGTCTACGCGGAGGCCTGCGGCATGCGGTTCGTCCCCACCCAGGCGGACCTGGACCAGTTCCAGATCAACCTGACCTCCCTGGAGGACTGCATCACCCCCCATACCCAGGCGGTGATCGTCAACTCCCCCAACAATCCCTCCGGCGCGGTCTACTCCCGGGAGACCCTGCAAAAGCTGGCGGAAGTGCTGGCCCGGAAGAGCCGGGAGATCGGCCGCCCCATCTACATCATCGCCGACGAGCCCTACCGGGAGCTGGTCTACGACGGCGCGGACGTGCCCTTTATCCCCGGCATCTACCCGGATACCGTGGTGTGCTACTCCTACTCGAAGTCCCTCTCCCTGCCCGGGGAACGGCTGGGGTACTTCTGTGTGCCGGACGGGGCGGCGGACAGCCCCCGGCTCTACACCGCCGCCTGCGCGGCGGCCCGCATGATGGGCCACGTCTGCGCGCCCGCCCTCCAGCAGCGGGTCATCAGCGCCTGCACCGGCATCCGCCCCCAGCTGGAGGTCTACGACAGAAACCGGCGGACCCTCTATGACGCCCTCACCTCCTACGGCTACCGGTGTGTCTACCCCAGCGGGGCGTTCTATCTCTTCGTGGAGGCACCCGGCGGCAGCGCCAGGGCCTTCTCCGGCCGGGCCAAGGAGCACAACCTCCTGGTGGTGCCCGGGGACGACTTCGGCTGCCCCGCCTTCTTCCGCCTGAGCACCTGCGTGGACAGCGATATGGTGGAGCGGAGCCTTCCGGTTTTCCAGAGACTGGCGGAATAAGAGCCGCCGGGCGCTGTCCGGCCGGTCCGCCAGGAAGGCAGATTCTCAATACAAAGCAAGTCCGGCGGAGCGCCCCTGTGGGCCTCCGCCGGACTTGTTATTCCTCCTCCAGCATTCTCTGGAGGGGCCTGTAGTAGTGGTAGGCAAACCGGAGGCGGTCATAGCCGAACTGCTTCTCCAGCCGGGCCGCGGACCTCCACAGCGCGTCCAGCCCCACCCCGGCGTAGGTGTTGATCTCCTCCAGCTCGTGCTGGTGGGGTTCCTGGAGCTCAAAGATGCACTCCACGCCCTTGCCGTACTCCCGGGCAAGGCCCACCTCCTTGGCTATCTGCATGTACTCGTCCGTGCGGTTATAGTTCATGACCGCTATGCCGTCGCAGGCGTCGGAGATCAGGCTCTCCAGGATGTCCTCAAAGCCCGTATCATAGAAGTTGGGGATGCACAGCCACAGCTCCAGATCGTGCTCCTCCGCGTAGGCATAGGCGGCCTCCATGCTGCTCAGATAGTTCTCCATCAGCTTTCTCCGGGCCCTGCTCCCCTCGTCCCACTCGTCCAGGAGGTAGGGCTCCACGTCAACCATAACGCCGGTGATCCGGGCGCTGCGGCTTTTGCCCTCATTGTAGCGGGCCACCCGCCGCATGGTCTTTATCACCGTCTCGCCCTTCTTGTCCCGGGCCCACTCCTCCGCGCCGAACAGCGCGAAAACCTCCACGGACTGCTTTTTCAGACGCTTGACAAAGGCCTCCGCGGCGCCCTCCTCCAGGTTCTCCTTGGAAAACTCCTGGTAGACCCGCTTCACGCCCGCCTCCTTGATGCAGGCAGCCAGGGCCTCCGCCTCCCCGCCCGCCTCCAGGGCGTCCTCGTCCCAGCTGTACAGCCCGAATCCGGCGCTGTTCACCCGGACCCCCGCCAGCAGCAGCAGCGCCGCCAGCGCGGCGCACAGGAGGAAGCCCGCCCTTTTTACCCATTTTGTCATCGCTCACACCTGCCTTCCCTGCTTCAACTGCTCCAACAGCTTCTTTCTCGCCTCCCAGGGCGGGACAGCGTGGTAGAGCTGATCCCCCCGCATCACATCGCAGGACAGGCTTCGCAGCAGACGGACCTGCTCCACCCGCTCCACGTCCTCCGCCAGTACGGAGACGCCCAGCTCATGGCCCATTCGGATCACGCCGCCCACCACCGCCGGTCCGGCGGCGCTCTCCGCCCTCTCCAGCAGCTCCCGTCCCAGGGTTATGCCGTCAAATAGGTGGTCCCCCAGGCTAAAGAGGGCGGCGAATCGCTCCCCTGCCCCTGCCAGCACCACCTTCAGTCCCAGCTCCCGCAGCGCCCGGATATTCCTGTCCGCCTCCTGGGGAGCCCTGGCGACGCTCCCCTCCGTCAGGCCCAGGATCAGCCGCTCCCGGCGGAAGGAGTACCGCTCCACCACCTGGCCGCACCGCTGGGCAAGGTCCGGGCTGGCAATGGCGCTCCGGGACAGGCGGCAGCACAGGAAGAAGTCCTCAACGCCGTGCTGGCGTATATTCTCCAGAAAGGCGCAGGCCTCCTCCAGATTGTGCCCGTCCAGCTGGTCCGTCAGCTCCTCCCGCTCCGCCATGGGCAGGAACCGCTCCGGCGGTATCGAGCCCCTCTCCGGATGCTCCCACCGGGACAGCGCCTCGCCGCCCACGATCCGGCCGCTGTCCGCGTCCACGTAGAACTGGATCTCCATGCGGAACTCCCCGCTGCTCAGTCCCCGCCGGACGTCCCCCTGGAGCCGCTTCTCCTCCTGGAAGGAGGCCGCGGCCCTGTCGCTGTACAGCAGATACGCCTCCCCCCGCTCAAGGGCGGCCCCGGCGGCCTGCATGCCGCGATAGATCGCCCCATCCAGCTCCCGGTCCTCCGCCTTGAGGGGACAGACCCCCGCCGCCATGGGACAGGTCCCGCACTCCCGCAGGCGCTCCATCAGGGCGGCGATCCACAGCTCCCACTCCTCCCGGCCCGCGCACAGCCGCAGCACGGCAAACCCGTTGTCCGACACCCGGGCCGCAATATCCGCATCCGAGGAGAAGGACTGGAGCACCGAGGCTATGTGCTGGAGAAGGGCCGTCCGCTCCCCGTCCTCCGGACCGCGCAGCCGCTGCTGGTCAAAGCGGAAGCAGAACATGACGTAGAGCATCCGGTTTTTGTCGCTGAGCCGCTGCCGGGCCAGGCGGGCCAAAAGCGCCCGGTTCCCCAGGCCCGTCTCCTGGTCCGTCTCCCCGGCCGTCTCCAGCCGCCGCAGGCGGCGGCGGAAGCGCAGCAAAAGGACAGCGGCCGTTCCCGCCAGGAGCCCCGCCGTCACGGCCAGGGCGGCGGCGGTCATCTCCAGACGGTGCTGCCGGGGCGGGGGGCCGGTCTGGACGGCGGCGATGAGCTCCCCGGCGCGGATCTCCTCCGACACCTGCGCCATAAAGCTTCGCAGCGCCTGCTCCAGGCCCTTCGGGGCCACGTCCAGCAGACAGAGCCGGTACGCCGCCGGCGCCCCGTCCACCTCCGCCGTCACCGCCGCGACGGCCTCCCCCCTCCTGTTGGGAAAGGTCTCCCCGTCCAGGCACGTGACCATGTCCACCTGCCGGTTCCGGGCCAGGTGCTGCCGCTGGTCCCGCCGGCCGGGGGCGTAGTAGCGCACCTCGTAGTCCGACTGCTGGGAGAACCGGCGCAGCAGCTGGGGGATAACGCCCTCATAAGCTCCTGTTTCAGCGTTATAGAACTCCACCGGATACGCGTCGGGACAGCCTGCTACATAGATAACAGCTTTTTCCATGTATCGCTCTCCTGGGCGTCCTGGTCAGGCCGTTTGGGGAGAGAACCGGACAGTGGGTCCTGCTCCTGGATGGATGCCAGGGCCTGGCCGGTCTGCTCGGCCTTGCCGTCGAACTCCACCAGCATGTCCCGCAGCACCTCCCGCAGCTGCCGGACCCTGTCGGAGTAGCGCTCCAGCATCTGGGTCTGGCGGCAGATCTTTGTTTTCAGCTCCTCCTGTGCCTTCTGCTCCCGGCGGGCGCTCTCCTCCCGCAGCCGCTCCGCGTAGCGCTGGGCCTCCAGCAGGGTGGCGAACACCGCCGACTGGTTGGCCTTCAGGGACGTGTTCTCCTCCCGCAGCGCCTCCACCGTCCGCTCCAGCTCCCCGATTCTGCTCTGAGCCTGGGCCTCCTGCTGGGCCATTTTCTCGTCCTTCTCCGCCAGCTTCTGGGAGCTCTCCTCCTCCAGGTTCATGATATACCGGTAAACGCCCTCCTTCTTGTAGCCCCAGAGCCCCTTCTTCAATTCATCCAGCCGCATTATACAAATCTCCTTTCCCACCAAAGTGTTCCGCCTGATATGGCAGCCCGCGGGCCGCCTGGTACCGCGTCCGCCGCAGGCGGCCGCGCCGGGGGTGGGTCAATTTTGAACGGGGGGGGGCGGCGTAGCCGCCGGGGGGACCGGGGGGTCGCAACCCCCCGGAGGTAACGA
>ERZ779632.186-NODE-186-length-41774-cov-8.349385_pt1 | contig 41774 bp, 52 predicted proteins | sample MGYA00514194_ERZ779632 | MGnify/ENA primary metagenome ERZ779632 (study PRJEB29562, sample SAMEA4376704) | mouse gut metagenome | isolation source: Cecum | study: EMG produced TPA metagenomics assembly of the A DSS colitis mouse model was used to assess the... | reverse complement strand
TGACAATATGAATATTGTTTGTTCGTATTTAGAGCATCAGGGCCTTGATAGGGCCGAATGGTTTGACGTGGTGATCTTCCGTTACCTGTTAAGCGTGAAACGGTGGTTAGCCCTGCCCGATCTGCAACAGGTGAAGTTCGTAACTGTGGCCTGTTCCGCTATGCGTTCCGCCATTGGGCATGAACGGGAAAAACAGGCCAAAGAACCCCAAACGGTGAGCCTTTATGATGTTATCCCCGGAACAGATGATTTACTGTTCATTGACACCATAGCGGCCCCGGAACCTATCTTTGCATAAGGAGTGAAACAACGTGGAAATCAAGTTCAATGTCCAAGCACCGCCCAAGAAGTCCTTCCAGGGTGGAGCGAAAAGCGAGGAAGTCAAAGCGATTGAAGATTTCCTGACCAGCGGCAACGCAAAAAATATGTGCTTTCAGTATGACATCCTGAAGGAAGCCAAATCCCGAATGTCCACCATTTCCAGCCACCGCCGTAAGTACAACGCCGCCCATGCCAAAGGCTATGACGCATACCGGGTGGAAGCCGCTATTTACATTGTTCGGGCGGCGGGAACGGGGAAAGGAAAATGAACCTTTTCCCCCACCAACAAAAAGCCCTTGACATGACCGCCGCCCATAACCGTTGCGCCTATTACCTTGATATGGGCCTTGGGAAAACCTTTGTTGGTTCTGAAAAGCTGATGGCCCTATCCGCCCGGATCAATTTAGTGGTATGTCAACATTCCAAGATTCAAGATTGGGTTGAACATTTTCAAGAGCATTACACCCGGAATTGTGTGTTCAACCTGACCGAACCCAAAACGTTCAAGTTCTTCATGGAACAGGCCGCTTGTGAGGTTCCCACGCTAATGATTGGCGTGATCAACTATGAACTGACTTTCAGGCGGAAGATTCTGAAATCCTTATCCGGTTTTACCCTGATGTTGGATGAAAGTTCCCTGATTCAGAACGAGAACGCCAAACGATCCAAGTTCATTCTTGGATTGAACCCCGCCAATGTGATCCTGTTATCCGGCACCCCCACGGGCGGCAAGTATGAAAAGCTATGGAGCCAATGCCGCCTGTTGGGGTGGAATATCTCAAAAGAACTGTTTTGGCGGCAATACGTTGAAACGGAATGGGTGGAAGATGATGGATTTTGGCGGCAACGGATCACCGGTTATAAGAACGTTGACCGGCTGAAAAAGAAGTTGGCTGACCATGGGGCCGTATTCATGACCACCGATGATGCCGGGGTGGAACTGCCCACCAAGAACATGATCCAGGTGAAAACCAAGCCTTCCCCGCTTTACTGGAAATTCCTGAAAAATGGCATTGCCACTCTGGACACTGTGAACCTTGGTGAATTTGAACTGGAAGCCGATTTTTGGGGTTCAAATGAACACTGTCAAAAGGAACTGATTGGGGATAGCACCTTAACCCGCCGCCTGTATTCCCGGCAACTTTGCGGCCTGTATAACCCGGCCCGGTATGAAGCCTTCAGGGACTTGGTGAACAGCACCGATGATCGGTTGATTGTGTTCTATAACTTCACGGAAGAACGGGAACGGTTACAACGGATTGTTCAAGCTATGAACCGGCCTGTGTCGATTCAGGCGGGGGACATTAAAGATTTATCCGCCTACAATTACAAGGCCAATTCCGTGACCTTTATTCAATATCAATCAGGGGCCATGGGCGGCAATTTCCAAAAGGCAAACAAGATCATTTATTTCAGTTTGCCGGAAGGTTGGGAACTGTGGGAGCAGTCCCAAAAGCGGATTCACCGAATAGGACAAGAACGACCCTGTTTCTATTATCTGTTGATGTGCCCCGGAACGGTGGAAGATGATATTCTGTCAACTTTGAATTTGCGGAAGGACTATAACGATGAACTGTTCCGAAAATATGAAACGGCGGCGGGCTAAAATCTGCCGTTGTATCGCCAAATATGCGGCCCTAACCCTGTTTGGGATTCTGCTATTCCGGGCAGGAGCCGCAAAAGCGTTGGCGGATCGTGGTTATCCTGCTATTGGCGGGGAAGTCTTTGCCCTGTTTATTCCGGTTTTCTATTGGGTTTTCTCCAAGGTGATCCGGGATTTTATAGAGGATGTGAAACATGAATGGAGGAAAATCAAGTGATCCAGTGTAAGAACAAATGCCCTTTGGACAAATTCAACGGCTGTTGTTTTGTCTGCCCTGACCGGGCCGATTGCCCGGAAGCCTGTGAATATGAACCGGCTGAATGCGGTGATTCCGCTTTCGATGAAGAAACCGGCCTTCAGACGTTCCAGAACACCCAGCTTGCCACGCTGAACAAGATCGCCGCTGTTGTCACCCAAAAGAAAGCGTTGGAGGATCAGGAAAAGACCCTGAAGGCGGCGCTGTTTGCGGCTATGGAAAAGTTTGGGATCAAGAAGTTTGAATCCAATGTTCTGAACCTGACCTATGTTGCCCCCACCGTGTCCCACGGCATTGATTCCGCCAAGCTGAAGAAGAAATACCCGGATGCGGCGGCGGATTGCGCCAAAGATACCCTCAAGGCCGGTTATGTCAAGATTACCTTGAAAGAAGGTGAATCGGCATGAAAAGGGTGATTGCTTTTGTGATGGCTGTTCTGCTGGCCTGTTCCCTGTCAGCCTGTACGGAAGCGGAACGGGTGAATCACAATATCAACCAATCGGCGGACAATTTCAATGTCACCCGCCGTTTGCAGGTGATTAACGCCCGGACAGATACCCCGTTGTTTGAGTTGATCGGCAACTTTTCCCTGTCTAACAATTCCGACAATGAACTTGTGATCACGGTGGAATTGGAAAATCACACCTATAAAAAGCACTATGTGTATCTGAATGAATACACCATGTATATCGTGGAAGATTTGAGCGGTTCCAACGTTTCCCCTTATCACTATGAAATCAATGTTCTTCCGCAACAGTTTCAAACCTTTGAACTGATATATGAACCGTGATGGGAGGGTGAATAGACATGACACGACAAGAGCGGGAAGCCGCTCCCGGTTCCAGCTTTGATGGCGGCTATCACCTGTACGCTAAGGAACAGCACCAAGAGCGGGTTGCCAAAAACGCTGATCGGATCGCTTATGCTATCCAGCAATTTCAGAACCACGGGATTGAATACCAGTTGAAGAACGAAACCACGGGCCATTTCCACTGTCGGCGGAAGTCTGATGATCAGTTGTTCCAGTTCTACGCCGGAACCGGCAAAATTCAGGGTTTTTCCAATGTGCGTGGTATTCATGCCCTGATCAAGATGTTGGAGGGGTGAGCCGTGATCATAAAATGGCACCCTTGCCCCGGCCACCCTAATTATCAAATCAACCGATTGGGCCAAATTCGTTCAGCAAGAACCGGGAAACTGCTGGCCCCGTATGACGATGGTTCCGGTTATTTGCGGGTGAAACTGGATGGGGTGAATTGCCGGTTACATATTCTTGTGGCGCTGGCCTTCATCCCGAACCCGGAAAATAAACCCGTGGTGAACCATAAGCGGGGCCGGAAGCATGATTGCAGGGCGTCCCAACTGGAATGGGCCACCATTTCTGAAAACACGAAACACGCATGGGATCACGGTTTGATCCAGCGGGGGGGGGGTGAAAGTTCGTGGCAGGAGAAAAGAACTTTGAAAACCGCTTGAAAAGGTGGTTGGAAAGTGAAGGGGTTTATCCCTTGGGGGAGCCGGTGGACAAGATGCAAGCCCCGCCCTGTGGCTATTATGAAAAGCGTTGGGGTGGGGGCCGGTATCAAAAAAGCGGCTTGCCTGATATGCGGATCGTGATAAATGGGATTGCCCTGGAAGTGGAACTGAAGGCCACCGATGGCACCCCGTCCGAACTGCAAAAGCACAATATCCGCCAAATCAATCATTCCGGGGGGCTTGCGTTTGTTCTCTACCCGGAAGGGTTTGAAACCTTCAAAGAAATTGTGAAAGGGGTGAAAGCGTGGGCGTTAGATGTTCCCATAGCCGGGTTGATTGCTTCAATCGCTGTCCGTTCAAATACCGCTTGCGATATGTTGACCGGATAGGAACGATCCCCAACACTGACCCGGACAACGCCTTGATTTTGGGAACTGCCCTTCACACGGGCATTGAACAAGGTGTGGATCAGGCGTTGGAGTTCTACCAAAGCAGTTTCCCGGTGCTGACTGATGAACATATCAATGAAATGATCAAGTTGGAAGCCATGATTCCCAAGGCGGCGGCGCTGTTGCCCACCGGGGGCCGGTTTGAAGTTCCCATTGGCAACGCTGACTTTATCGGGTTCATTGATTATCTGGCCCCGGTGGAATATCGGCGGGGGGATGCAGACAGTTTGGCGCAAAAACCCATGTTGGTTGCGGAAACTTTTGATCTGTACGATTTCAAGTATTCCAATAATTCCAAAAGCTACATGACAAGCGGGCAACTCCACGAATACAAGTATTGGTTTGAGTTGACCCACCCCGGATGCCGGATCAGGAACCTTTATTTCCTGTTCGTTCCAAAAGTGAAAATCCGGCAAAAGGAAACGGAAAGCCTGATCCAGTTCCGTGACCGTTTGAATGATGCCCTTGCCGATGCCACCCCGTGGGTGGAGCCGGTACAATTCGACCCATTCAAGGTGGTTGATTTCCTGACCGATGCCAAACACATGATTGAAACCACCGATTTCCCCCGGAACCCAAATCACTTTTGTGGTTGGTGTGAATATGAAGAATATTGTCAGAAAGGATGGGATTATATGTTACTCCCTGAAAACAAGCGCAGAAGCCCGGACGCAACCAAGAAAAAGGTGATTTGGGTATATGGCGCACCCTTCAGCGGCAAGACCTTTTTTGCCAACGCCTTCCCCGATCCCCTGATGCTGAACACGGATGGCAACATCAAGTTTGTGGATGCGCCCTATATCCCGATCAGGGACACCGTAACGGTGGAAGGCCGGATCACCAAGCGCAAGCTGGCCTATGAGGTTTTCACGGAAACCGTGGATGAACTGGAAAAGAAACAGAACACCTTCAAAACCATTGTGGTTGACCTGTTGGAAGATGTGTATGAGGCTTGCCGGGTGTTTATCTGTGACCGGCAGGGCTGGAAGCATGAATCTGATGATTCTTTCCGGGCATGGGATATGGTTCGTTCCGAGTTCTTGAACACGCTGAAACGGTTGATGAACCTGGACTATGAAAACATTATCCTAATTTCCCATGAGGATCGCACCCGTGACCTGACCCGAAAGGGCGGGGACAAGATCAGTTCCATCAAGCCCAACCTTCAGGATAAAGTTGCCAACAAGGTTGCCGGTATGGTTGATCTTGTGGCCCGGATTGTGGCAGACGATAACGAACGTGTTTTGTCGTTCAAAACGTCTGAAGTCATTTTCGGCGGCGGGCGGCTGACCGTTCACAACAAGGAAATCCCGCTGGATTATGCGGCGTTCTGTGAAGTCTACGAGGAAGCCAACCAGCGGGCCACCAGCAAGCCCGCAGACGGCCCGGAAACCGCCACCAAGGCAAACACGCCGCCCACGCCTGAAACGGCTGACAGCGCCCCGCAGACGGGCCGCAGGAGCCGCCGCAATCCCAAGGCCGATGGTGCAAACAAAGCGGCGGGTGATCCTGATGAACCCCAGGCCCACACGGATGAAGATGCCCCGCCGTTCGATCCCGACCAGCTTCCCACTTGCCCGGATGCGGAACGCATTTTCAGACAGCATGAAGAAAACCCTGACATTCCCCTTTGCCCGTCCATTGATGCGGCGCACCGTTGCCATAAAGACGGCGGGCCGGAGAAGTGCCCCCTGTGGGATCGGCCCAAGCCGGAAGAAGAAACTCCCATGATGGATGTGAACACCACCAAGCCCACGGCCCAGGCCAACCCGGAGCCGGAAGCGGCCCCCTCTACCCCGACCCGGCGCACCCGGAAAAAGCGGGGGGAAAGCTGATGAAAATTGATCCTTGCCCTTGCGTGGTGAGCCTGAACGATGGTTCCAACCATACCTTGTTCCAATTCCGGGATTTCCTGGAATTGGTGGATCAGAAAATGGGCATGGATGCGGCAAAGTGGTTGGAAAGCCATGTGAACCGCCTGGAAGAAGCCGCTGACTATACCACGGCAAAAATTGACACCGATTTGACCGGCTATGAAGCAAGTCTGGATTCCAATAGAACGGCCTTCATGGACATTCAGAGCGAAACCGCCGCCATTATGGAGGTTTTGCAAGGCAAGCGGATTGAACGGAAAAAGATTACCCACGCCGTCCGGGAAATCGGACGTATCATAGAAAATCAAATTTAGGAGTGATTGTCATGAACGATCCCATTCAGCGGATCAAAGAGGAAATGGACAAGCGGGGCCTGTTGCGGAAATTCGCCGTGTGCGTCAACGGGAACCCCCCCCCGGCTGATCTGAACCCGGAAGCTGTGAAGGCACTTCACAAAGGGCTTGCTACAACGGCCCTGATGCAGTACGTCGCCCGCCATGAAGATTTTGCGGACATGATGGCGGAAGCGGCTATGAATCACCTGTTGGATGATCTCTTGACGGATGATTTATTTACCCCTGATCCCAGCTTTACCCCTACCCCGGAAGAAGCGGCTAAGATTCGCAAAGCGAAGAATACCGCCGCCCTGTTGAACCTGTTGCGCCCGGTTTTGGGCCTGTAAATTACAAAAATTGGAGGTTACTTATTATGGCTATCGACTTTGACAAGATCAACCGTTCTGTTGACCTGGAGGGTTTGCGGAAGGACGTGGAGAACGCTTCCGCCAATGGCACCGGGGACTTCCCCACCGTTCCGGCTGGCAAGTATGAAGTGGCCCTGGTGTCCCTGGAAATCAAGGGCACCAAGAAGGATAACCGGCCCATGTTGGCGGCTTCCTTCAAGATTCTGTCCGGCGAGTACAAGAACCAGCGTTTGTTCATGAACCGGGTGATCTACGGCACCAAAAATGACGGCAACATGATCAAATCCGCTGTGGGCTGGCTGAACAGCCTGGAAAGCGGCGTGGATGTGGCGTTCCAGGATTACAAGCAGTTTGCCGATTTGGTTATGGAAGTGGCGGAAGCCATTGACGGCAAGATCGAATATGCCGTGGACTATGACGATGGAAAGTTCAATTCCGTTTCCATTGCGGAAGTCTTTGACGTTGAAAATTAACTTTCAAAAAGGCCGGGGGTGTGGGCGCAAGCCCCCCCCCGGTTGGGCCTTTGGTGAAGCCTTCCCGTGGCGGGCCTGTTTTTACTGATTCACCGAAAACATAACAGAAAGCGGGTGAAATGATGGTTTTTTATGATTTTGAGGTTTTCAAGTATGATTGGCTTGTGGTTCTGATTGATATTTACGCCAAAAAGGAAACCGTGATTATCAACGATCCCGCCGAATTACTCCACTTCTATGAAGCCCATAAAGGCGATATATGGGTTGGGTACAATAGCAGGAACTATGACCAATACATCTTGAAAGCTATCCTTTGCGGGTTCAACCCCAAGAAAGTGAATGATTGGATCATTCTTCAGGATAAGCCCGGTTATAGGTTTTCAAGTATGTTCCGGGATTTTCCGGTGATCAATTATGATGTGATGCCCAACCCGCCAATCAGCCTGAAAGCCCTGGAAGCGTTCATGGGCCATTCCATCAAGGAAACGTCCGTTCCCTTTGACATTGACCGGCCTTTGACGAAAGCAGAGTTGGCGGAAACGATCAGTTATTGCCGCCATGATGTGGAAGAAACGATTGAAGTGTGGTTAAGGCGGAAAGAAGATGAATTTGATGCCCAAATGTCCCTTGTGAAAGCGTTCAACCTTCCCATTGGTGACATTGGACGCACCAAAGCCCAGCTTGCCGCCAAAATTCTTGGAGCCGTTCAACAGGATCACAATGATGAATTTGAAATTGAGATTCCAAAAACCTTGCGGATTGAACGCTATACCCAAGTATTGAACTTTTACAAGAACCCATTAAACAGGGACTATTCCAAAACCCTTTCTTTGGACGTGGCAGGGGTTCCCCATGTTTTCGCATGGGGCGGGCTACATGGAGCCATTCCCAAGTATTCCGGGGAAGGGTGGTATATCAATGTTGACGTTGCGAGTTATTACCCCTCTTTGATGCTGGAATATGGGTGGATCAGCCGCAACGTGAAAGACCCGGCCCGGTATGCTGAAATCTACCATAAGCGGTTAGAACTGAAGGCCCTAAAAGACCCCAAACAGCAACCCTATAAAATCGTTCTCAATTCCACCTATGGAGCCATGAAAGACCGCCATAACGCCCTTTATGATCCCCGGCAAGCAAATAATGTGTGTGTCGGCGGGCAGTTACTTCTTTTGGATTTGATTGAACGGTTGGAAGATCACTGTGACATTATCCAGAGCAACACGGATGGCATTTTAATTAAATTGCGCCGGTATGAAGATTTTGACCTGATAGATGATATTTGTTGGGAGTGGGAAGAACGTACCGGGATGCGCCTGGAATTTGACGAGTTTCAGAAGGTTTTCCAAAAGGACGTGAACAATTATTTGATCGTTCCCGCTGGCCCTCTTTATGACGAAAAGGGGAAGCCCCGCTGGAAATGCAAGGGGGCCTATGTCAAGAAACTGTCTGATCTGGACTATGACCTTCCCATTGTCAACCGGGGGATTATCAACTATTTCCTTCACGGCACCTTACCGGAAGAAACTATTGGAGCCTGTACCAGCTTGCGGGACTTTCAAAAGGTGGTCAAGGTTTCCAGCAAATACCGCTATGCCCTCTATTCCCCAACAATCATGATGGAAAAGATCAGGGACGAAAAAGGCCGGCTGAAAACGGTCAAGCGGTTCCGTGGTGGTGAGATTCAGACGGATAAAACCTTCCGGGTGTTTGCGTCAAGGGATGCCACCAAGGGCGGTTTGTTTAAGGTTTCCGGGAAGATTGTTCGGGGCCGGGAAAAGAACCCGGAACAGTTTGCCAACACGCCGGAACACTGCTTTTTCGTCAATGACGATGTTTCCACAATGCCGATTCCTGAAGAACTGGACAAGGGCTATTATAGCCGCATGATCTATGACCGGTTAGAGGATTTCGGGGTTACGTTTGATCTATTGGCTGGGGGGGGGACTTTGAGCCATGCAGTTGTTTAGGGGCTACGTTCTGACACGGAACAAAGAGTGTTTAGAAAAGTTCAAGGGTGTTAAACGCCTGAAAACCCTGGATGATGTGCGGAATGAAGATGAATTTGCCGCTATTCTTGGGGATGAAACCATTTTGATTGATGTGGACGATGGCCCAACGTCTGATCTGCTGTTCAAGATGGTTCAAGAATTGGGCCTGAAATGTAAAGTGTATGCCACCACACGGGGGAAACACTTCTATTTCCGCAACCCGGAAGGGGTGGTGGAAAAGAGTTGGACGAAACAAACCCTTGCCGTTGGGATCACCACGGATGGCAAAGTGGGCCGAAACAACAGCTATGCCATTATGCGGTTCAAGGGTGTGGATCGGGCCGTTCTGATGGATTGCCCGGAAGATGAAATCCAGGTGGTTCCCAAGTGGTTGACCCCGGTTAAAACCAATCAGGATTTCTTGACGATGGAAGCCGGGGATGGACGGAACACGGCGCTTTATACCTACATTCTGACCCTTCAAAGCGAGGATTTCACAAAGGAAGAAGCCCGTGAATGTATCAGGTTGATCAACCGGTATGTTCTTCCCGATCCCTTGGGGGATCGGGAACTTGAAACCATTTTGCGGGATGATGCGTTCAAAAAGCCTATCTTTTTCAAGGATAAAACATTCCTACATGATAAATTCGGCACCTACATGAAAAACAATAACCACATTGTCAAAATCAATGGGCAGTTGCACATTTACCGGGATGGGATTTATATTTCCGGCACAATTCCCCTGGAAGCCGCCATGATTAAGCACATTCCCAACCTGAAACGGGCGCAACGTTCGGAAGTTTTGTCCTATCTCCAAATTTCCGTTGAAGAAGAATTAAAGGCCACCAATCCCGCTGTAATTGCCTTCAGCAACGGCCTTTATGATTTGCGGGATGATTCGTTTAAGCCCTTTTCCCCGGACGTGGTGATCACCAATAAAATTCCCTGGCCCTATAATCCCGCCGCCTATTCTGAATTACTGGATCACACGTTGAACCGGCTGGCCTGTGATGATCCTGAAGTCCGGGCACTGTTGGAAGAAATGGTGGGCTATTGCCTGTATCGCCGGAATGAGTTGGGCAAGGCGTTCATTCTGATTGGTGATAAGAGCAACGGCAAATCAACCTTCCTGTATGTGGTGAACCAGCTTTTGGGGGATTCCAACATTGCTTCCCTTGACCTGAAAGAACTTGGGGACAGGTTCAAAACGGCTGAACTATTCGGGAAACTTGCCAACATTGGTGATGATATTGGGGATGAATTTATTGCCAATGCGTCCACCTTCCGTAAATTGGTAACAGGTGACAGGGTAAACGCCGAACGCAAAGGGCAAGACCCATTCGAGTTCAACAATTATTCAAAGTTTCTGTTCAGCGCCAACGCCATTCCCCGGATGAAGGACAAAACCGGAGCCGTTCAACGCCGGTTGGTGATTGTTCCCTTTGATGCTAAATTTAGCCCGGATGATGCCGATTTCCGCCCCTACATCAAAGATGAACTGTGTGAACAGGAACCCATGGAATACCTGATCCGGTTGGCCCTGGACGGGTTGAAGCGGGTGTTGCGGAACGCTAAATTTACCACATCCCAGCGGGTTCAAGGACAGCTTGACGAATACGAAGAAAACAACAACCCCATTATTGGGTTTGTGGATGAAGTGGGACTGGATGCCATTGAAAATGAACCCACAAAAGATGTGTTTTTCAAGTATAACGTTTATTGCAATAAAAACAACCTGAACCCTCTTTCCAATGTTGAATTTTCCAGACAAATCACACGCCGTTTTGGATTTATCACAGTTTCAAAATGGATTAAAGGGACTAAAACAAGGGTTTTCGTAAAGGACGGTGATACCTGATGGAACACGTTTATTCCAAATTCAGTAAAAAGGGAAATGTCAATCTTCCCTATGCCAAAGTGGGGAACCGGGTTTTCCGGGGACTTCATGCCGCTGAAACCTATTGCACCCAAAAGAACCTGAACCCGGATGATTGGATTGAATACGGTGATTCTGAAGAATTGAAAGTTAAGGTTCAAGAAATCGCTAAAATTCAGAAACCGATTTTGAAGGGTGTCATGGATCAGATGGATGCCCACATTGCAGACCTGAAAAAAGAAATTGATCTATGTGTTTCTGCCCGGAAAACGTGTCACCCGCTGGAACAGGGGTATTGGGATAAGCGCATTACTGAAGCCATTGCCAAACACACGGAAGCCCATGATTCCAGAAAAATTGTTTGGGCCATGCTGGAAGATTTGGAATGGTTGACCGGCTGGAAAGGTGGTGATTTCTGATGGCAGGTTCAACAAAGGTGTTCAAAACCATTGGAAGTTCCAACCACACGCCGGATGAACGGGCCAAACATGACTATTACGCCACTGATCCCCAAGCTGTGGAAATGCTGTTGACGCTGGAAGCCTTTGCGCCGGTGATATGGGAACCGGCCTGTGGGGAAGGGCATATTTCCAAGGTGCTTGCCGCCCACGGCTATGAAGTCATTTCCACTGATCTTGTCTATCGGGGGTTTGGGGAGCCGGAACCCATGGACTTCCTGACAGAAACCTTCCCGGATTTTGAAGGGGACATTATCACCAATCCGCCGTATTCAGCCGGGTTGGAGTTCGTGACACGGGCGCTTGAAACTGTCCGTCCCGGTGGGAAAGTTGCTATGTTCCTGAAGGTTCAGTTCTTGGAGGGAAAACGCCGGGGCGAATTATTCGCAAAGACCCCCCCCCGAACTGTTTACATATCACGTTCCCGGTTGGCCTGTGCCAAAAACGGGGATTTCAGCCATATTGAAAAGGCCATAGCTTATGCGTGGTATGTGTGGGAAAAAGGGTTCACGGGTGATCCTGTGATTAAATGGTTTAATTGAAAGGGTGGTTTTATGTACCTGATTATTCCGAAAATGGGCCTTCCAGCTACGCTGGAACAGCTTGCGGAAGAAGCGTCCGAACTGTCCCAAGCGGCCCTAAAAGTGGCCCGTGTGATCCGGGGTGAGAACCCCACGCCGGTTTCCTATGTCAAGGCTGTGGATCATTTGCAGGAAGAAGCCGCTGATGTTCGTTTATGCCTGAAAGTTCTTTCCGATGCGTTCCCGTATGCTATGCAGACAGAGGAAATGGAACAGGCAAAATTGAACCGTTGGTTGGATCGTTTGAATGGTGGAGGTGGAGCAGATGCCTAAACCCTGGCAAAATGCTGAAGGTTACGCTGATCCCACGGTCTATGAAGCCATGAACATTGTGGGCCGGGAAGAAGCTGAACAACAAAAACGGATCAGCGGTTTAATTCACACGCTGAAATACATAATCAATGCGGCGGGGTTCGACCTGTTGAACCGGATTGAACTGAAAGACCGTAAGACGGGGAGGGAATACCGATAATGGAACTTGATACTATTTTCAATCAGGATTGTTTAGTGGGCTTGAAAACCTTGCCGGACAAGTCCATTGATTTGATTCTGACTGATCCCCCGTATGGTAAGAAAGCTGACAAACGAACCAACGGTTTTGGAGCCGCAAAGAACCGGCGCAATGCCGGGGGATGGGAAGGCATGATCCCCCCCCTGAACTGTTCAATGAAATGTTCAGAGTAGCAAAGAACCTGATCATTTTCGGCGGCAACTACTTTGGGCATTTACTCCCACCGTCCAACTGTTGGATATTTTGGGACAAGAAAGGGGATGTGGCGTTTCAAAATCCGTTCGCTGATGGGGAATTGATTTATACCACGTTCAAAAAACCTGTTAAACGAATTGTATTCAGGCAACAGGGTTTTATAACTGACAGCAAAGATAAGCGATACCACCCAACGCAAAAGCCAACGGAATTGGTTCAACGGCTAATTGAAATGTTCAGCGAACCGGGCCAACTGATCTGTGATCCATTCCTTGGGAGCGGCACCACGGCGGTTGCGGCTGTGAAAGCTGATAGGCATTACATAGGTTGGGAGATTGACCCCGGTTATTTTCAAATCTGTTGTGACCGGCTGGATGAAGTGGAAGGCTGAAGCGCCCGCCCAAACCTGTTCAGTAGTGGCGGAGCGGCGTGTGGAACAGATACGGAACAGATTTCAAGTTTTTATCTGTTCCGGCTGAAACCCTTGATATTAGCGGGGTTTTAGAGGTTTTGGAACACATGGAACAGATGGAACACGTATAATTTTATTTAATATAATAAATAAAATAAAATATATAAGAAGTATAAATATATACAGTGTGCCATTTTATCTGTTCCATCTGTTCCATGCCTTGAAAACACTGATATTTCAGGGGTTTCCAGCGGAACAGATGTGCAGAAAGGATGTGTTACATAGATGTGTGATAAAGATTTGAGCCAACAGGCCAAAGATTATTTTGCCCAAATCCGAAAAACTGACCGGTTGATTGCCCGGTTGAAGTCTACGGTTGCCACTTTGCGGGCAGGGCTGACAAGTCAGAATTATGAACTTTCGGCGGATAAGGTGCAGACTTCCGGCCCAAGTAACCGCCTTGAAGATGCCATGATCAAAATTTTAGACCTTGAAGATAAGATTCAAGCCCGGATTGCGGAATTGTCCGCCATGAGGGATGAAGCCTTTGACCGGATCGGGCGGATTCCTGATCTTGATCAACAGAATGTGTTGATTGCCCGGTATTGTGAGGATAAAAAGTGGGAAAAGATTGCCCTTGAACTTAACTTTTCAATTTCCCAAGTGTACCGGATTCACGGGGCGGCGCTGTTAGCTTTTGCAGAAAATAATCCGGATATTCTGAAAGATGATAGTAAAAGAGAGTGTCCAGTGTGATATAATAGCATTGTGCAAATGCGCCCAGGGGGAACCAGGGCGCATTTTTCATGTCATGCTGAAAGAGGGTGAACACCTTGACCAAGAAACAGAAACGGTTTGTTGAAGAATATTTGATTGATTTGAACGCTACACAAGCGGCAATTCGGGCGGGGTATTCGCCTGATACGGCTAAATCTATCGGAAGTGAAAACCTGACCAAACCTGACATTTCGGCGGCGATTTCCAAGGCTGAAGCAGAACGGAGCCGCCGAACCGGGATCAATCAAGACCGGGTGATCCGGGAACTTGCCAAGGTTGCGTTCCTGAACCCGGTGGATGTGATTGATATGGACAGCGCCACGATCCAGGGGGAAGCCAACCGGGATGATACGGCTTGCATTGCGTCCGTCAAGGTGAAAACCATTCCCACGGACGATGGAGCCATTACGGAACGGGAAGTTAAGACCTATGACAAGCTGAAGGCCCTGGAACTGTTGGGCAAGCACCTTGGAATGTTCACCGATAAACTGAAAGTTGAAGGCGGGGTTCCGGTGGTTCTCTATGACGATATTCCCCCGGAATAATAACACGTTAGTAACAAATCAGCCGGAAACCATTGATATTCATGGGGCCTGAATTTATTGGACGATAAAAGAGGGGGTGATCACAATGAAAAATGTGCTTCCCCTGTCCACGGTGGTTGGCGGCTGCTATAACAAATATTGGCATTTCAAAGGCCGTTACCGGGTGTGCAAAGGTTCCAGAGCGTCCAAGAAATCCACCACCACGGCCCTGAACATTATCAAGCGGATGATCGAATACCCGGATTCCAATACCCTTGTGGTTCGGAAGGTGTTCCGAACGCTGAAGGATTCCTGTTTTACCCAACTGAAATGGGCCATTCACCGCCTTGGGGTTGATGCTGATTGGGAGGTAAAGGAAAGCCCCCTGGAAATGTCCTATACCCCCACGGGCCAAAAAATCTATTTCCGGGGCCTGGACGATCCCTTGAAAGTCACTTCAATAACCGTTGAACACGGTTATTTGTGCTGGATGTGGATTGAAGAAGCGTATGAAATCAACAAAGAATCTGATTTTGATATGCTGGATGAATCAATCCGTGGAGCCGTCCCCCCTGAAAGCGGCCTGTTCAAGCAAATCACTCTGACATTCAACCCCTGGAATGAACATCACTGGATGAAGAAGCGGTTCTTTGATGCGCCGCCAAACCCTGATATATTGGCCCTGACCACAAATTACCTGTGTAATGAATGGCTGGATGATGCGGATAGACGGGTTTTTGAAACCATGAAAGTGAACAACCCCCGGCGTTACCGTGTGGCGGGGTTGGGTGATTGGGGCATTGTGGATGGCCTGATCTTTGAAAATTGGCGGGAAGAAGCCTTTGACCATACGGCAATCAGCAAGCGCCCCGGCGTGGTTTCTGCCTTTGGCCTGGACTTTGGTTATACCAATGACCCAACGGCCCTGTTTTGTGGACTGGTAAGCCGGACAGAACGGAAGATTTGGGTTTTTGATGAACTATACCAACGGGCGCTGACCAACCGCATGATTGCCGAAAAAGTCACCACCATGGGTTATGGCAAGGAACGGATCAAGGCGGATTGTGCTGAACCCAAGTCCATTGATGAACTGCGTGAAGATGGGCTTCGTCATGTCAGAGCGGCCCGTAAGGGCAAAGACAGCGTGAACAATGGCATTCAGTTCATTCAGGATTATGAAATCATTATCCACCCCCGATGTGTGAACTTTATCACGGAAATTTCAAACTACACTTGGGATGAAGATAAATTCGGGAACAAGATTAACGTTCCCATTGATGATTTCAACCACCTGATGGATGCCATGCGGTATGGGCTGGAAGATGTGCTGGTTGGTTCCACTTTCAGCTTTGATTAACACAATAGTAACAAAACCGGCTGAAACCCCCGTGGTTCCAGCGTTTCAAATTTATTAGAGCATAAAAGAGGGGTGATCACAATGAAAATTCTATCCTGTGTGTCCGTCCTTGGGGTTCAGTACACGATTCGGGATGCAACCACCGTGGATGATAAGGCCCTTCAAACCTGTGACGGCTATTGTGATACCACCACCAAGGAAATTGTGGTTTCTGACATGACCGAAAGCGCCGGTTCCCCGGATGCCAAAGGGGATTTGGAGCATTACAAACGCAAGGTGATCCGCCATGAATTGGTTCACGCTTTTTTGTTTGAATCCGGTCTGTCAAATAATTCATGGGCGGACAATGAAGAAATCGTGGATTGGCTGGCTATCCAGTTCCCGAAACTTCAGGCCGTGTTTACCGCCGCCCAATGTCTGAAGGAAGGTGATTGATTTGCCTATGGAAACCGAAACCGCCCGGATCAATCGCCTGATTTTCCAGGGCGGGTTCAACGGTATGACTGAACTTCAGTTTTTCGCCGCTGAAATCAAGGAATGGCGGGATAGCACCCGCCGCAAAGAACAGATCAAGGGTGATCTGTACTATGACGGCAAGCATGATATTCTTCACCGCCAACGCACCATTATTGGGCAGGATGGCAAGGTGGAGCCGGTGCAGAATCTTCCCAATAACAAGCTGATTGACAACCAATATGCCCTGATGGTGGATCAGAAAACCAATTACCTTGTGGGCAAGCCTTTCACGCTGAATTGTGAGAACAAGACTTATGTTGAAATCTTGAACAAGGTGTTCAATAAGCGGTTCCGCCGCCTGTTGAAATATGTCTGTGAAGATGCCCTGAACGGCGGGTTGGGATGGCTTTATCCTTTCTACAATGACCGGGGGGAACTGGATTTCAAACATTTCCCGGCCCATGAAATCCTTCCTTTTTGGGCGGATGATGATCACACGGTTCTTGATTGCGCCGTAAGGTTGTACCCACAAGAGGTTTGGAACGGCTATCAGAAAGAAACGGTTGACCGGGTGGAGATTTTCAAGCCGGATGGCCTGTTCCGGTACATCTTCCAAAACGATATGTTGATCCCGGATGTGGAAACCGGGGAGCGGGAAGATTATTTCACCGTTTCAGAGGGTGAGGAAGTCACCGCCTTGAATTGGGATCGGATTCCCCTGATCCCGTTCAAGTATAACAAGCGGGAAATTCCCCTGTTGAACCGGGTGAAAAGCCTTCAAGACGCTATCAACACTGTTATTTCCGACTTTGAAAACAATATGCAAGAGGACGCAAGGAATACGATCTTGGTTCTGAAGAACTACGATGGGCAGAACCTTGGAGAGTTCCGGGCTAATCTTGCGGCGTATGGGGCCGTTAAAGTCCGGGAAGATGGCGGGGTGGAAACCCTGACCGTGGAGGTTAAGGCCGACAACTACAAGGCCATTTTGGAACTGCTGAAGAAGGCCCTGATCAGCAATGCCCGTGGGTATGATGCTAAAGATGATCGGATGGGCAATAACCCCAACCAAATGAACATCCAATCCATGTATTCAGACATTGACCTTGACGCAAACGGGATGGAAACAGAGTTCCAGGCGGCGTTTGAAGAACTGCTGTGGTTCGTCAATCAGGATTTGGCGAACAAGGGCAAGGGTGATTTTGAGACTGAGGAAATCACGGTTATTTTCAACCGGGATATTCTGATCAATGAATCTGAAGCCATTGAAAATTGTTCCAAGTCCAGCGGTATTATTTCCAATGAAACCATTGTGGAGCAACACCCCTGGACAAAGGACGCTGAAGCCGAACTGGAACGGCTGAAAAAGGAAAAGGAAGAAGCTATGGCGGACTATATGGGGGCTTTCCCAAACAATCCCCAAGGCGGCGGTTCTTCCCCCAACAATGGGGATCAGGGCGGGAATTAAGGGGAGGTTCCCGCCCTTTCCTACGCCGGGGCGGGGTTTTCACTCCTGGCCCCTGAAGGTTGCCTTCAACCCCGGCGTTTATATGGCGTGTTGGTCAAGTGGTTAAGACACCGGCCCTTCAAGCCGGGATCACGGGTTCAAGTCCCGTACACGTCACCAAGCCCGGATTTGGGACTTTCCACGGGGCGCATTGTGAAAGTTCAAGACCTGAACAGAACCCTTCCAACGGGTTCTGATGGGCAAGACCTGAACAAGTCTATAAACTGTTTGCCAAAAATTATGTGGAGGGTTGACCCCATGAAAAATGCGGACTATTGGCGGGGCCGGTTCTCCATTTTGACTGATTCCGCCCACCGTGAAGCCGGGGCCTGTGTTGACGATCTGGAACAGATTTATAGGGACGCTGAACGAACTGTTCAAGCTGACCTTGAACGCTGGTATGGGCGGTTTGCCACCAATAATGGGATCAGCCTGACCGATGCCCGGAAGATGCTGACCGCTGGACAAATGGAAGAATTTCGGTGGACGGTGGATGAATACATCAAGATCGGGCAACAGGCCAACTTGTCCCCCGAATGGCTGAAGAAGCTGGAAAACGCTTCCGCCCGGTTCCATGTCAGCCGCCTTGAAACCATTCAACTTCAAATTCAACAGCAAATGGAACTGTTGTATGGCGGACAGCTTGACAGCCTGGATGGACTGTTGAAAGACGTGGTTTCCAACGGCTACACCCACACGGCCTTTGAGATTCAAAAGGGCCTTGGTTTGGGGTGGGATATAACTGCCCTGAACCAACGGAAACTTGAAACTTTACTTTCAAAGCCCTGGACGGCGGACGGAAAGACCTTCCGGGATCGCTGTTGGGAGAACAAGGCCAATTTGGTTTCCGGGGTTCAAAGCACCCTGACACAAGGGCTTCTTCGTGGGGATGGGTTGCAGAAAATCACGGACAATATCAAAAAGCAATTTGGCGTTTCCCGATATAAGGCGGGCCGATTGGCCCACACGGAAACCACTTATTTCAACGCCGTTTCCACTTTGGAAGTTTACAAAGATTTGGGCATTGGTGAAGTTGAAATTCTGGAAACCCTTGACCGCCACACTTGCGAACTTTGCGGGGGTTTGGATGGAACAGTGATCAAGCTGTCCGAATATGAACCCGGCGTAACCGTCCCCCCGTTCCACCCGAATTGCCGGGGAACTACTTGCCCGCATTATGCCGATATGCAGGGTGAAAGAGCCGCCCGGAACGCTGATGGGGAAGTGTATTATGTTCCCGCTGATACTACCTATCAGAAATGGGCGGCGGAATTTCTGAATGGCGGGGCTAAAGACAGCCTGATCAAGTTTGTTTCTGTTCAAGAGATCAGGGACAAGATTTCCGGCAAGGAAAATGAAATCAAAGCCCTTCAGGATGAACGAAACCGGTTGACCCAACAGATGCGGGATGCCCGATCCGGGGAAATTGAATTTGACTATGGAGCCAAACAATACGGCAAGTTGGCGGATATGTCGGATGAAGATTTCAAGGCATATTTGAAAGAGGTTGAACAGCGGGAACAGGCAATCACGGAAGAAATGGAGTGTTTGCGGAAACAGCAAGATTCCATTACTTTCCACAACCCAGGTGATGAAGCCAAATGGGATGCCATTTCCGATCAGCTTCGAGAATTACGCCGAGAAAGAAAAAATGTTCGGTATGAACTGGACGAATTGGGGCGGGCCGCTGATTGGCGGGCAACCTACGGTTCCAAGGGCCGGGATTACTTCACCAATCGGGTTTCCGCCGCCCAAAAGTCCATTGACGTTGTGGATTCCAAGATTAGTGCCTTGAACGCTGACATTGCGGGCCTGAAAGAAGAATTGGCAAAAGCTGAACTTGTTCAAGCACAAGCCGAATTTTCCACAAAGTCCCTGGAAGAAATCAAGGCGGAAATTTTGGAGAAACACAAGGACATTATCAAAACCGAAAGCCAACGGGCCGAATTTGAAAAGATTCTGGATTCCCTTGATAAAGAACACGCCAACTTGTATAATAGACTATCAGGAAACTTTTCTGGAAGCCGATATTATCACAAAGGAACAGGCTGGTATAGCCCTTCAGAACGGGCAATCCATATGGACTTGAACAGTCACCCTTGGGATGATCGGGTTGGACGGAGCCTGACCGGGGCTTGGAAAACCAAGTTCCATGAAGAATTTCACCAACTGGATCACATTCTTGGAACAACCGGGGATTTCGGCGGAAAAAGTTTTGCCTTTTCCAGAACATCCACCGCCTATGGTTCCCGCATGATTGCGGCGATTGATCAGGATGTGTTGGATTGTATCAATAAAGCTGTGGACTGGTACAACGCCGAAAACGGCACCACATTCAAACACATAGCTTCCCTAAAGCGGATCGGCGGGGATGCAAAGGATTGTTTCTTTTCGTGGTTGGGCCATGTAGCACCCACCGCTAAAGACCGGGCCTTGATTGACACCTTCACGGATGCCGTGGGCCTGACCACCAAGGGGAATATTAACCCCTATGGGAAGGGCTATTGGGGGCACCAATTAAGCTATCAGAAAAGCCGGGGCAAGGACGGGGCCACAAGTGAGGTTTGGGCCAACTTGGGTTCTTTCCTGTTCCGGGGGGAAACAGAGGGGTTGGAAGCCCTGTCAAAGCTGATGCCCAACACCATTGACACCTATTCCGGGATTCTGGATGAAGTGTTGGAGTATGCCAAAGGCCACCAAATCCAATACATGACATAGGAGTGAACCGCCATGGATGAAGAAAAGAAATTCCAGGAATATCAAGCCGCCACGGGCGGGGAAGAACCCCTTGGGTTCATGGTTCCCTTTGGCTATCCCCCCGGTGTGGAAGAAAGGGGTGGAGTGATTGCCGTTTATGATGAATGTATCAAACGGGGGATCACTTGGGAAACCCTTTTGAACTGGAATCCCCCGCCTGATGCCTTGATTTAATGATTGAACCGCCCTTTTTGGGGCGGTTTTTTCATACCATTTCGCCTGTTGGAACCGTGTGGGCGGAAAAGTAAACGGTTCAACATCGTGGTTCCTTACCCACGGTAAAAAAGGATTTTGCAGAAAGGATTGAACGCCGTATGACCAAAGAAAAGCTGATGGAATGGGGCCTGACTGAAGAACAGGCTACAAAGGTAATGGAGGGCTTGAACGGTTCCTTTGTTACCAAGACCCGGTTCAATGAAGTGAACACGGAATTGACCAAGGCAAAGGCCACGATCACGGAACGGGATGGGCAGTTGGAAGCCCTGAAAAAGTCCGGGGCCGATGCCACCGCCCTTCAGGATCAGATCACCAAACTTCAGGCGGATAATGCCCAAAAGGACAAGGATCACGCCGCCGAACTGAAGGCGCTGAAAATCGCCAACGCTGTTGATTTGGCCCTGACCAACGCCAAGGCCAAAAACACTGTGGCGGTTCGGGCGCTGATGGCTGACTTTATCAGCAAGGCCGATATTGCCGAGGATGGAACGGTGAAGGGCCTGGATGATGAAGTGAAAAAGCTGGTGGAGGGCAAGGACACGGCTTTTCTTTTCGATAAGGCCCCGGAAAAGAAATTCAAAGGGGCCAAGGCCGCTGAAAAGAGCGACCCCACCGGCGATCCCACGGAAATGACCCTGGAAAAATTGCGGGCCATGTCCCCCATGGAACGCTACAACTTTTCCGTCAACCATCCTGACGAATATAAAAATCTGTATGGAGGTAATGAGTAATGCCGAATGTTGTATATGACAACTTTTACCTGTCCAATGAGATTGAAGATCAGTTCAATTCCCACCTTGATCTTCAGTCCTTTTGCACCGTGGACAGCACTTTAACCGGCACCGCTGGAATGCTTCGCAAGATCAACGTTTACAAGGCCACCGATGGCACCGAAAAACTGAAGATGGGCGAGGGCAACACCAAGACCATCACGGCGGGTTACACCGAAAAGGAATACCGGATTCAGCTTGCACAGAACCGGTTTAGCTATTTCGATGAAGAAGCCATGACTGATCCCATGGTGGTGACTACCGGCACCCGCCACGCCGGAACGGATATGTTTAACACCGCCAACGCTGACATTTACGCCGCCTTTAACGCCGCCACCCTGACCCTTCCCGTTGCGGGCCTTGGGTTTGATGCGTTTGTGGATGCGTCTGCCATGCTGAACCTGGAAAACCTGGAAGGCGTGTCCCTGTTTACGTTCGTGAATCCCGGCGATATGGCGGCGCTTCGGAAGGCCCTGCGGGATGATCTGAAATATGTGGAATCCTTTGCCAAACAGGGTTATATTGGCACTGTGGGCGGCGTGAACATCTACACCAAGAAGGACGCTGTAACCGGTCATTTGGTTATGGCTACCAAGGAGGCCGTGACCCTGTTCAATAAGAAGGGCACCGAGGTTGAACAGGAACGGGATAGCAATATCCGCAAGAACACGATCTATTCCCGGAAATACTACCTTGCCGCCATGACTGATGAAACCAAGGCGGTTATGATCGTGACCGGCACCGCAAAGGCCACGACTGACACCACCGTTACCGAGGGCAAGACCTATTACAAGCCTTCCGGCGTTGGTTTCGTCAAGGTTGCGCCGGAAGAAGGGGCCAACCCCAAAACGTCCGGTTGGGTGGAAATTGGTTAAGGGCAGGTGATCCCCCATGCTGGATGATGTGATTGCCCTGTTGGAAGCCTTGGGCGTGTCCGGGGCGGGGGATGATCCCTTGATTCCGTACATGATCAACAGCGTGACCGAACGGGTGAAGAATGAAACCAACCAAGACACCATCCCGGATGGCTTGCATTATGTAGCCGTGGAATTGGTGGTTGGTGAATACCTGACCTTCAAGAAAAACGCCGGACAACTGGACATTGACGGCCTGGATTTGGAAGCGGCGGTTAAACAGATTCAGGAAGGCGATACCAACACGGTTTTTGCCATTGGTGATGGGAGCCTGACCCCGGAACAGCGGTTGGAAGCCCTTCTTTCCAGGCTGACCCGTGACAGAACCCGTGAATTTATCCGGTATAGGCGGCTTGTTTGGTGAACCCGCACCGGAAAGCCCTGGAACGGATGTGGAAGGATCGGTGTTCTGTCTTTGTCCAAGCGGAAATCACTGACCTTGACACCAACTTGACTGATTTTCAGGAAACGCCGCTTTTTGAAGATCAGCCTTGCAAGCTGTCCTTTGAGAAACAAACCACCACTGATGAAAACCACGTTGCTACGGTTGCCCAGGGGGTGAAGCTGTTCCTGTCCCCGGATGTGGTGATCCCGGCTGGATGTAAAATCGTGGTGAAGCGGTTCAATGACCTTGAACGGGAATTTGTCTATTCCCAAAGCGGGGAAGCGGCCCCGTTCACCAACCATCAAGAAATTACCTTGACTTTATGGGAAGGGTGGGCTTGATGTGGCACGTTGGGGGCGGGCTGACTTTCAAGCCCTGAAAGACCTGGAACAACGCATTGGCAAGCTGGAACAGGTGGACTTTGACCAGTTTTGCCGGGAAACCGCCGCCGAACTTGCGGGCCGGTTATTGACCAAGGCCAAAAAGCGCACCCCGGTTGGGGTGGTTCCAAAAGACCTGTACGACAATAAGAAAAGCACTGTGACAGTGACCGGCGCAAGCGGCAAGAAACGCAAGTTTGCAAGCCGTGAAGCCGCTATCTACCAACAGTATTGGGCCGGTTACACCGGGGGCACCTTGCGGGATGCCTGGACGATCCTTCCCGTGGAAAAGCAGGGGAACAATTACGTTGTAACCATCGTGAATAACACGGAATATGCGTCCTATGTGGAGTATGGGCACCGGCAAAGGCCGGGGCGCTATGTTCCCGCCTTGGGCAAGAGCCTGAAGGCAAATTGGGTGAAAGGGCGGTTCATGCTGACTATTTCCGAACAGGAATTGGAAAAGGAACTTCCCCACATTCTGGAACAGAAACTTTACACGCTGTTGAAAGGGGCGTTCTGATGCTGAATGACATTATCACGGGAATTTCAAAGGCATTGGAAGCCGGGTTTGGCACTGATTACCGGGTTTATAAGAATGACGTGAAGCAGGGTTTGACAGAACCTTGCTTTTTTATTGCCGTTCTGAAACCGGAACAAACCCCGTTACTTGGGGATCGGGCCATTTGGCGCAACCCCTTTGACATTCACTATTTCCCCAAAGAACCCGGCACCAATGCGGAATTGTACGATGTGGCAACAAAGCTGATGTATTACTTGCGATATATCACCCTTCCTGATGGGGATATGTTGCGTGGTATGTCGATCAGCTTTGAAGCTGTGGATGGGGTTCTTCATTTTTTTGTTTCCTACAATCTGATTGTCAACATTCCCAAGGAACTTCCCACCATGGAAACCTTGACCGTTGACGCAAAAACCAAGAAAGGGTGATTTTATGCCGAAAGCAAAGACTGATGAAGCCATGGTGGAAACCAAAGCCCCCGTGACTTTCAGCAAGGCCCAAATTCTGACCTTTAAGCGGTTCGCCACCCGGCGCGATCTGCTGAAGGTGAAGCTGGACGATGGGCAGACCTACACGATGGATCAGGTGGATGCCGTGATCCGGGATTTCATGACCCCGAAAGGTAAGGTGAAGTAAAATGGCCCTTGGTGGAGGTACTTTTTTAGTCCAAAACAAAATCCTTCCCGGCGCTTACATCAACTTCATTTCCGTTCCCTATGCAAGCGCCACCCTGTCTGATCGTGGTTACGCCACGATCCCGCTTCCCATGAGTTGGGGGCCTGAAGGCAAGATGTTCACCGTGGAATTGGCTGATTTCATTAAGAACAGCCAAAAGATTTTTGGGTATGCGTACACCGCCCCCGAACTTCTCCCCATGCGTGAGATTTTCAAGAACGCCAAAACCGTTCATTTCTACCGGCTGAACATGGACGGCAAGAAGGCCAAAAATGATTTCTGTACCGCAAAATATCCCGGTATTCGGGGGAACGATTTGCGGACGGTGATCGAAGCGTCCGAGGAATACACCGATGAAGCGCCCCTGTTTGACGTTTCCACCTACCTTGGGATCATTCCCGTTGACCGGCAGGAAAAGATTTCCGCCATTACCGATCTGAAGGATAATGATTTTGTGGTGTGGAATGACAAGGGAGCGTTGACCCTGACCGCCACCATGCCCCTTTCCGGTGGTGAGGATGGAGCCGTGGAGGATGCGGCCCACCAATTCTATCTGGATCAGGCGGAAGGCTACAATTTCAACGCTATGGGTTGCCCGTCTACCGATCCCATTATCAAGGCCCTGTATGCGGCGTTCTGTGAGCGTATGCGGGACGATGTGGGCAAGAAGTTCCAGGTGGTAGTGTCTAACCACCTTGCGGACTATGAGGGCGTTGTGAGCGTCAAAAACGGCCTGGAAGATGTGGAGGGCGAAACCGCCGCCCTGATTCCGTGGGTTACGGGCGTAATTGCCGGAACCGCCGTGAACAAGAGCGCCACCAATATGACCTATGACGGGGAATATTCCATTGATACCGCATACAGTCAGACCGAACTTGAAAACGGGATCAAGGAAGGTTCGTTCATGTTCCACATGGTGGATGAAAAGGTGAATATCCTGACCGATATTAACAGCTTCATTTCCATTACGGACGAAAAATCCCCCGACTTTTCCAGCAACCAGACGATCCGGGTTCTGGATCAGATTGCCAATGACATTGCCGTTTTGTTCGGCAAAAAGTACATTGGCAAGGTTCCCAATGATGAATCCGGGCGGATCAGCCTGTGGAACGACATTGTAAAGCACCACCAGCAACTTGAATCTATCCGGGCCATTGAGAACTTCAATCCGGAGGATGTGACGGTTGAAAAGGGTGATACCAAGAAGGCCGTGGTTGTCACGGACTATGTTTCCCCGATCAATGCTATGGAACAGCTTTACATGACCGTTTGGGTTCAGTAAAGAAGGGAGGGTATAAACCATGAATTGGAACGGAACCCCTATCATGCACCCCAAGGATTCTGTCTTTGCGGCGCTGGCTGAATGTTTCGTGACCATTGAGGACACCCGTTATAACTTCATGCAGGCTATCAACCTGGAAGCCAATTTCGAGAAGGAAAAAACGGTTGTCCCCATTTTGGGCAAGACGGGCCGGGGCAATAAGGCCATTGGCTGGAAGGGCACCGGTTCCGCCACGTTCCACTATAACACTTCCATTTTCAGAAAGATGATGGAGCGTTACAAGAACACCGGTGTTGACCTGTATTTCGACATTCAGATCACCAACGAAGATCCCACGTCCGCCGCTGGACGGCAAACCGTCATTCTGAAGGATTGCAACATTGACAGCGCCATGCTTGCAAAGTTTGACGCTGATGCTGAATATCTGGATGAGGATATGGATTTCACCTTTGAGGATTTCGAGATCGTGGAAACCTTCAATCATCTGGACGGTATGCTTTAACCGGCAATGTCCCCGCCCTGTCCGCCTTGGATGGGGCGGGGATTGAATATTAACTTTCAACAAACAGGAGGAAATCAAAAATGAGTTTGTCCGCTTTTTTGGCTGAAAACGCTGTTCCTGTGGAACACGTCAAGTTCGCCGCTTCTCCCCGGTTCCTGGATGAAAAGAAGAAGCCCATGATGTGGGAGATCAAGACCATTTCCGCCACGGAAGATGAAGCCCTGCGGAAATCCTGCGCCAAGCGGGTTCCCGTTCCCGGCAAACGGAACCAGTATCAGAAAGAAACCGACTATGATATGTACCTTGGGAAGTTGGCGGTTGCCTGTACTGTGTTCCCTGACCTGAACAGCGCCACCCTTCAGGGTAGTTACCACGTCATGGGAGCGCCGGAACTGCTGAAGGCTATGCTGACCCCCGGCGAATACGCCGATTATGTCAGTAAGATTCAGGAAGTTTGTGGTTTTGACACCACCCTTCAGGAAGAGGTTGACGAGGTAAAAAACTAATCCGTGAAGGCGATGGGGAAGCCAATATCTGTTACTATTGCCTTCACGAATTGCACATTCTACCCCATGATTTCTTTGCTTTACCACGCCGGGAACGGGCGTTTATTATCGCCGCCATTGATGAACGGGTGGAAAACGAAAAGAAAAAGCAAAAAGAGATTGAACAGAAATCACGCCGGGGCCGGGGGAAAAAGAAACGCTGATTCTCCCGGCCTGACGGCCTTTAAGGTGGTGAACCTGTATGGCAACTATTAGAAGCGCCTTGTCCCTTTATGACGGTATGACCGGCCCATTACAGAGTATTCACAAGGCGTTAAACATTGTATTGAACAGCTTTGAAGCCGTTCAAACCGCTTCCGGGAATGCCATTGATAGTTCTGCCATTCAGGATGCCCGTGAAGAATTGGCAAGAGCCGGAACCCAACTGGATCAGATTGAACAGAATATCCGGGATGCTGACCGGGAACAGGATCGGTTCAATGACCACATTAGAGAGGGTGAAAACGCCGCCGAAGGGTTAGCCAATAAGTTTGGCAAGCTGAAAGGGGCTATTGCCGCCCTTGGAATTGGGGCCGGTATCAAGAAACTTGTGGAACTGTCTGACAGTATGACAAGCACCACGGCCCGTTTAAGCCTGATCGCTGATGATGGCGGTACAGTGAACGATCTTGAACAACAGTTGAAAACTTTGGCAACCACTGATCCCACGGTGAATGTCACCGCCACCGATAATGGCACCATTGAAAGTGTCAGTCATGCGGTTGACAGCTTGAACCGGGAAGAAACCGCTGTTGTCACCGCCACCGACAATGGAACCGTGGATTCCTTGACAAACCAGTTACAAGAACTGGATCGGGCCGCTGTCAATCGGGAAGCGGCGTTCACTATTACCGGGGATCAAACTGTTGCGGCGTTGCTTGATGATATGTCCGCATTGGATCAGACAAGAACCGCCGTTGTGAATCAAAAAATGAACATCAAGGCCACTGATAATGGTACAATTTCGGCCTTGAATCGGCAACTTGAAAACCTTCCCCAAACTGCAACCATGGATTACTTTGCCACCGATAACGGCACCATTGAAACACTGGAACAGCAAATCAGAAACCTTCCTGATTCGGTAAGGATGGATTACTTTGCCAATGACAATGGAACGGTTGCGGATATTGAACGGAAGGTTCATGACATTGAAAATAACCGGGACATTACCTTGAATGTCACCGATAATGGAGCAATCGCCGCCTATGACCAACGGATCAAAAACCTGGATCAAAAGGCCACGGTTGCGGTAAATGTTACGGGCGAAGAACAGCTTTCTAAAGTCTATGAACGGGCAAAGGCATTGGAACAAAATGCTTCTGTGTCTGTGACTGTGAACAATCAAAATCTTGCCGCTGTGGATCGGCAAATTTCCGACTTGAACCAGGAAGCCGCCGTCAACCTGAATGTTTCTGGAACGGAACAGCTTGCCCAAATTCAGGAACAGGCAAGCGGATTGGAGCAAACCGCCCTTGTAACCGTGAACGCCACGGACAATGGGGCTATTGCCGCCCTGGATCAACAGATTGACGATTTGAGCCGGGAAGCCGCTGTTACCATGGACGTGACCGCCAACGTTACGGACAATGACAGCGTGAAAATTTTGGAAGCCAAAATTTTTGCTTCCGCCCAACGTTCCAGGGCCGCATACCTGGACACCGCCAACGCTATTGCAAGCATGGGAGCCAATGCCCGTTCAGCGTTTGCCACCAATGATGAATTGATCATGTTCATGGAACAGATCAATAAACAATTCGTGATTGGCGGCGCTTCCGCCCAAGGGCAAGCCGCCGCCATGCTTCAGTTGACCCAAGCCATGGGAGCCGGGGCGTTGCGTGGTGAAGAACTTAATTCCATTCTGGAAAATGCGCCGGGAATTGCAAGGGCCATTGAACAGTATATGGGCGTTGCGGAAGGTTCCATCAAGAAATATGCGGAAGAAGGATTGATCACCGCCGATGTGGTGAAAAACGCCATGTTTGCGGCGGCGGATGAAACCAACGCAAAATTTGAAAGTATGCCCATGACTTGGGCGCAAATCTGGACTTCCATGCAAAACCGGGGCATTCGTGCCCTGGAACCGATCCTGGATAAAATCAACGCCATTGCCAATTCTGACCGGATGCAAGGGTTTGTTGATGGCATGATGAACGCTTTTGGTGTAGCAGTTGGCGTGTTAGGAGCCATTTTAGACTTGGTTTCCAGCGTGGGTTCCGCTGTCTATGATAATTGGGCTTTAATTGAGCCAATTATTTTGGGCGTTGCGGCGGCACTTTTAATCTATAATGGTTATCTGTTGGTGACAAACACTTTGGAAACTATTTCCAATGGCTTGAAAGCACTTGCCGCCGCCCGTTCAGCGTTAAAGAGTGGGGCCACCATAGCAGAAGCGGCGGCAACTACTACCGCCACAGGCGCACAAGTGGGCCTAAATGCGGCGTTATTGGCTTGCCCTGTTACCTGGATTGTCATTGGCATTATCGCCATTGTAGCGGCCCTGTATGCCGCTGTGGCGGCGGTCAATAAATTTGCCGGAACCAGCGTTTCCGCCACCGGTATTATTTGCGGGGCGTTTATGACGGCTTTGGCCTTCATTGGAAATATCTTTGTGGCCCTGTGGAATATTGTGGTTGACGTGTTCACCCTAATTTATAACTTGGTTGCCACGGTTGCCAATTTTATTGGAAACGTGTTCAATGATCCAGTGGGGGCCGTTTGCCGCCTGTTTTTTGATTTGGCTGATACTGTCCTTGGTGTTCTTCAAAGTTTAGCCGGGGCCATTGATGCTATCTTTGGTTCAAACCTTTCCGGTGCTGTTCAAGGCTGGCGTGACAGCTTGGGCGGTTGGGTGGATTCCACCTTTGGCAAAGGCGAAGAAATCATGGAAAAGATGAACGCCGATGATCTGAAGCTGGATCGTTTTGAATATGGGGCGGCGTTTGATCTTGGTTACAAGTTCGGTGAGGGTGTGGAAGATACCATTGGGGACTTGTTCAAGATGCCGGAATTAGAAATGGATTCCTTGGACGCTTTCAACCTTGGGAATAGTTTGGATGGTATTTATGGCAACACCGGGGATACCGCCGCAAATACCGCCGCTTCCGCTGACAAGCTGGACTATATGGATGAAGATTTGGCGTGGATGCGGGATATTGCGGAACGGGAAGCAATCAATCGTTACACCACCGCTGAAATCACTGTGGAACAGCACAATGAAAACCACATTTCCAAAGATGCTGATCTTGATGGGATCATGGATGCTTGGTCTAATGACTTTGCGGAACGGCTTGCCGTTTCCGGGGAAGGGGTACATGAGTAATGGCCTATAAAATGTATGTTGCCGGGGCCGTGATGCCCATTACCCCTTCCAAAGTCAAGGTGAAAATCAACAATCAAAACAAAACCCTGACATTGATTAACGGGGAAGAAATCAACATCCTGAAGGATGCCAAATTAACGGATGTGTCCTTTGATGTGGTTCTTCCCCAAGTCCCCTATCCGTTCACCAACGGCGGGGCGCAAGGGGCAAGCTATTATTTATCCCTGTTTGAACGTCTGAAAAAAAGCAAAACCCCGTTTCAATGGATTTTAAGCCGGAGCCGCCCGGACGGGGCCACGCTTTGTTATTCCAATCTGACCGTTGGGTTGGAGGATTACCAAATCACGGACGATGCCAAAGAAGGTTTTGATCTGACCGTTTCGGTCAAGCTGAAACAATACCGGGCGTTCGGCACCAAAACGGTTGTGATCACCCCGCCCCCGGCCCCGGCGCAACCGGCAACCGCCACGGTTCAGGAACCGCCCCGGCCCGCTACCACGGCCCCCAAAAATCCAAATTATACCGTGAAATCCGGGGATTGTCTGTGGAATATCGCAAAGAAACAGTTGGGGGACGGTTCCAGGTGGAAAGAAATCTATGAATTGAACAAGGATAAAATCAAGAATCCAAACTTGATTTATCCCAACCAATCCTTGACCATGCCATAAAGAAAGGGGGTGTTCCGCTTGTCCGTTGAAATCCTGATCCAACACGGTTCTTCTATCCAGTTTCCCGCCGTTGTGGAGGGGGCCAAACTGTCCCTGGAACGCAAGGGGACACCCGGCAAGCTGACCTTTACCGTGGTGAAAGATGCCACATTGAACTTTCAAGAGGGTGATCCGGTCAAGCTGACTGTGAACGGATCACCCATGTTTTATGGGTTTGTGTTCACCAAGAGCCGAAGCAAGGAAACCACCATTGACGTTGTGGCCTATGACCAATTACGTTATCTGAAAAATAAGGACACGATCACGGAAGAAGGGCTGAAAGCGTCCGACCTGTTAAAGCGGATCGCCACGGATTTCCGCTTGAAACTTGGAACGGTGGAAGATACGGGTTACACCATTGAAACCATTGTGGAGGAAAACCAAACCCTTTATGACATGATTCAAAATGCCCTTGATGAAACTTTGTTGAACACGGGTAAACTGTTCGTTCTTTATGACGATGTGGGCAAGCTGACCTTGAAAGATATAAACAGCCTGAAAACTGATCTTTTGATTGACGCAACCACGGCGGAAGATTTCAGCTATTCTTCCAGCATTGACGAACAGACCTATAACAAAATCAAATTGGCGTTCAATAATGAGAAAACCGGCAAGCGGGAACTGTATGTGGCCCAAGACGGGGAAAAGATGAACCAATGGGGCGTTCTCCAATACTTTGAGGAAATCCAGACCGAAACCGGGGCACCGGCAAAGGCGGAAACCCTGTTGGCCCATTATGACCGCAAAACCCGCAAACTGACCGTGAAAAACGCCTTTGGGCGGACGGACATTCGGGCCGGTTCCGCTATCATGATTTCCCTGAATTTGGGTGATATAATCGCCAATCAATTCCTGATGGCGGAAAAGGTGGTTCACACGTTCAAGGGTGAAGAACATTGGATGGATTTAACGTTGGTTGGGGGTGATTTTGTTGCCTAATCCGGTTGAAGTCGTAAAGCAAGCCGCCGTGGAAGCCGTGGAGCAGGGCAAGCCGGTACACCTGATTTTTGGGGAAGTGATTTCTGTTTCCCCTCTGAAAATCCAGGTGGATCAGAAAGCTACATACACCGAAAAAATGTTGATTCTGACCCGGAATGTGACTGATTTTGAAGTTGATATGACGGTTAGCCATATCACGCAAAAACGGGCCGGGGGTTCCGGTGATCCCGCCTTTGCGTCCCACGATCACGAATATAAGGGCAAGAAAAAGTTCAAGGTTCACAACGCCTTGATCAAGGGTGATTGGGTGGTTATGGGCCGGGTTCAGGGCGGCAAACGGTTTGTTGTCTTTGACCGGATCAAGCCTATCCCGGAACTGAAGGGGGAATGGCTATGATCCCGCAAAACGGGGACGATTTACGGCAAGATTTTGTTTTCACAACCCTTCCAAGTCGAACGCTGAAGCTGAACCATGATTATCATTTGGTAAACGGCACCATTGACCAAATCCAGGCCGTGGAACAGGCCGTGTTCCTGATCCTGACCACTGAACGCTATCAATGGTTGATTTTCTCTTGGAATTACGGCGTGGAACTTCAAAACCTGAAAGGCAAAGACCCGGAATATTGCGTTCCTGAAATCGAACGCCGGATCACGGAAGCCCTTCTTCAAGATGATAGAATCACCGCTGTTGAAAATTTTCAATTTGAAGTGAACAAGAAAAAAGTGTTGACCACATTCACCGTGATTAGCATTTTCGGCGGTTTTACAACCACGTTGGAGGTGGATATATAGTGTTTGAGCATATCACCTATGAAGAACTGATCAAACGGATGGTTGACCGGGCCTTGACCTATAACAAGAACCTTGACAGCCGGGAAGGTTCCCTGTTATTTCTTGCGGAAGCGCCCGCCGCCGTGGAGTTGCAGAACCTTTATATTGCCCTTGATACCGTGTTACGGGAAACCTTTGCGGACACCGCAAGTCGTCCATATCTGATTCAGCGGGCCTTGGAACGGGCCTTGGAACCTTACCCCGCAACCAACGCCGTTTTGGAAATGACAATCACCCCGCCCGATCTCCCCCTTCCCATGGGGGAACGGTTTTCCATTGGGGAATTGAACTATTCTGTAACTGAATATAAGGGGGGCGGCGTTTACGCTATCACCTGTGAAACCCCCGGTGAAGCCGGGAACGATTATGGCCCCACCGTCATTCCCATTCAGTATGTGCCGGGGCTTGAAACTTGCACGATTACCGCCCTTTTGATTCCCGGTGAGAATGAAGAAGATACTGAAGTTTTCCGTCAACGCTACTTGAACAGCCTGAAATCAAGAGCCTTTGGCGGGAACAAGGCTGATTATATCGAAAAGGTGAACGCTATTCCCGGTGTGGGCGGGGTTCGGGTTTACCGGGCCTGGAACAGCGACATTGCACCTTCCACCCTGATTCCCCCGGAACAGGTTGAACAATGGCTGAACGGCTTGAAAAACGTCCCGCCCAATGTGGAACTTTGGCTTCAGACCGTGTTCCACGCCGGGAAAAACAGCCTTTTGACCGTGGGCGGCACCGTCAAGGTGGTGATCATTGATTCCACCTTTTCCGCCCCGTCTGAAACGCTGGTTGACCAAGTGCAGACTGTCCTTGACCCGATCCAGAACGCCGGGGAGGGGGACGGGCTGGCCCCCATTGGGCACGTTGTCAAGGTGTTCCCCGTGGGAACCACCACCGTTGATTTGTCCTTTGCCATGTACTTTCAACGGGGTTGGGGTTGGGAGGATGTACGGCCCAACGCTGAACAGGCGATTCAGGAATATTTCACGGAATTGGCTCATGGTTGGGCGGATTCTGACGAACCCTTGATCGTTCGTGTCAGCCGGGTGGAAAGCCGCCTGTTGAATGTGCCGGGGATTCTGGATGTTGCGGCAACCAAATTGAACGGCAAGGCAGAAAACCTGATTTTGCCCATGGACACGATCCCGATTGTGGGCACCGTAACAGCTACCGCCGCCACGATTGCGGGGTGAGCCTATGAACAACACTGTAAACGCCGGGGCAATGGGGCGGAAGCTGATCAATTATCTGCCCTATCAAATCCGGGAATTTGAGGAATACAAAGGGATCACCACCGGGGAACAGCCGGAATTTGAATTGGCCTGGAACAGTTACCGGGATGTGTTTGAAAACCAATTCATTGACACGGCGGGGGATTATGGGCTTTCCCGTTGGGAAAAGATGCTTCAGCTAACCCCAAAGGCCACTGACAGCCTGGAAACCCGGCGTATCAGGATTAAAACCCGGTTGAACAATTTCACCCCGTACACCTTCCGGGTGTTCATGCGGATGATGAAATCTTTGGCGGATGGGGAACCCTTTGAAGTCTACCTTGATCCCGGAACCTACCTGATGCGGTTTGTTCTCCAATGGGGAATGAACGGGAAAATTGAAAGCCTGGAATGGTTGATTGATGAAATCCTTCCCGAAAATATCGCCATTGAATCCAAGAATCAAATCCCCTGTGTGGCGGAAGGAATGGCGCTGATTGCGGGCGGGGTTTGTTTCACAAGCACCTTTTTCCTGACCAATGACAGCGTGGAGGATCACAACATTTCCGGCGTTCGGGTAATTGGCGGCGGAACCATTGGCGTTGAAAAGTTTTTTGTTACCAATGACGCTGTGGAGCGCCACAAGGTTTCCGGTATCAGGCAAGTTGGCGGCGGCGCTGTCGGGGTTGAGAAATACCGGATCACCAATGACGGACAGGAACAGATTGAAGCAACCGGAGCAGTTTCCCCGCAAGGCGGAATTGCCCAGGTTGCCCACGGTTCCACCGTCCCCCTGATCACCAATGATGGCGTGGAGCATATCAACGCAACCGGGGACACCGCCCCCGCTGGCGGTTCGGTCAATTCCGTGTTGGTGATGCTGACCAATGATTTTAATGAAACGTTCACCATTCCGGGAGCCGAACAGACAGGCGGCGGAACGGTTGCAACGGAAATCATTAAAATAAATTCTGATGAAGAAAGGACTGATTCTTGATGGCTGAATTTTCCAAGTTGGTAATCACCCAAAAGGGGCAAGCCCTGATTGCCAAAGTTCTTGAAGGAACGGCAACGGATGTGGATTTCACCAAGATTGCCGCTTCCAAGGCAACGTTCACCGTGGATCAACTGGAAAAGCTGACCGCCCTTCCTGATGTGATGCAGGAAGAAAAAATTTCCTACAAAACCCGAACCAACAATGTTGCGGTTCAGATCGAAACCGCCTTCAACAATACCAAGTTGACTGTGGGCTACCCCATGAACACCTTGGGCCTGTTTGCGGTTGACCCGGATGAAGGGGAAATCCTCTATGCGGCGTGTGCGGAAACTTCCGGTTACTGCTATATGCCGCCCTATAACGGGATCACGGTTTCCGGGGCCTATATCCGGTTGATCACCACGGTTGGCAACGCCGACAACGTGACCTTGGAGGTAAACCCCGCCGCAACCGCCACCTTTGCGGACGTTCAGCGGCTTCAGAAACAGATTGATGAACTTGCCGCCAAACCCACGGGCGTTCCCCTGATTATTGGGGCCACGGAACCGGACGTTGCCCCCGTCCTGTGGTTCAACACCGGGGAAATCCCGGAAATCAACACGGTTGTCTTTTTGGAGTTGGGAGCCGATGGCGATATGTCGGATATTTTGGCGGGCATTGACGGGAAAAACCGCCCTGTCATGAATGCCATGATGAACGGCACCACCACGGATCACATTTCCATTGAGATGATGAACTAAATTTTAGGAGGGATCGCAAAAATGCCTAACCTTGCAAAGAAGGCAATCATTCAAGCAAGGGTTCAGGGGGTTCTTACCGATCTGATGCCCTTTACCAATGCTGAAAGTGTCATGGTGAATGAAACAACCACTTTGCCGGACAAGCTGGCGGAAATCCTGTCCGCTGTGGCGGAATTGCCCACCCGTGACACCGTAACCGCCGCCATTGCCGCCCTGCGAACAGAATTGATGGGTGATGGTGTGCCGGAAGCCTATGATACGTTCAAGGAATTGGCGGACTACATCGAAACCCACCAGGAAGCCGCCGATGCCCTGACCGCCGCCGTGGGCAGTAAGGCGGACAAGGCCACCGTGGAAGCGATTCAGGCCACCATTTCCGGCCTTGGGGCATTGGCTACCAAGGACGCTGTGGAGGAAAGCGACCTGTCCGCCGCCCTGAAGGAAAAGATCAGCACCGCCGCCACCGGGCACCACACCCACGCAAACAAGGCCGTTCTGGACGGGATCACCGCCGAACAGGTTACGGCGTGGGATGGGAAATCCACTGTTTATGTGGGTGCTACCGCCCCGGCAACCATGACCGACAACGATCTTTTCTTCAAGATCGTGGAATAAACCAATCTGAATACTGAAAGGAGTTTTTTCAATGCCTACTTATGAGCATAGCGGGGTTTTCAGCTACAAGGACGAAAAGAAGAATGTCCACCTTCTCTATCCTGTGACCAAAAAGGACAACGTGGAGGGCATGGACGAAGTGGATCAGGAAATTTCTGATCTGCGTTCGTTCGTGGGTTATACGGATTCCGACATTTACGGCGTGGAAGTCGATTTCAAGAACAAGAAGTTCACCCGCCTTGCCGGGGCTGTGGGCATGACCGCCGGGGCGAACTTTGACAAGATCAAAGCCTTTGGCGGGCGGCGGCGCTGTATTCTGTCCGATCAGGGCGTTGTTTTGGCCTACGCCGGGGAAGCCGCCTATACCGAAAGCGGCGCACTGATCCAGGCCGTGACCATTGGGGAAACCACCTATCCTATCGGAACCAAGGTTCAAGTGATGGTGGAACAGCCCCAGTTTTTCTATAAGGTGGTTCCCCTGGAAATGGAGCGGATCACGGGCGCTGTGGGCTACCATATGCGGAAGGGCCGGTATTACGTTTCCGATCAGCCCAAACACGGGTTCAAACTCCACCCCCTGTTCATGGTCAACGGCGTGGAACAGCCGGTTGTTTACCTGTCCGCCTATGAAGGGGCGCTGTGGGACAATTCCGCCAATGTCTACATCCTGAATGATGATCAGGTTGCGGATTTTGCGGCGGATAAGCTGTCCAGCATTGGCAACGCCAAACCCATTTCCGGCCTGACGCAAAACCTGACCAGGGCCAATGCCCGGACGCTGGCCCATAACCGGGGGGCCGGTTGGGAAATCCAGACCGCCACTTCCGCCGCCGCTTCTCAAATCCTGATGTTGGTGGAATATGCGTCCTTCAATATGCAGGAAAAGATCGGCGTGGGCGTGACCAACAAAACGGACGATGGCGCAACCAGCATGACGGAGATCACCGGGGCCACCACCAACCTTGGTAATATTTCCGGCGCTGTCACCAATTCCAACGGCTTCAACGTGGTTTCCTACCGTGGGGAAGAAAACCTGTGGGGCAACATTTGGACGTTCGTTGACGGCATGAACATCAACGCCAAAGGCATTCATGAACTGTATGTGGCGGATCATGATTTTGCAGACAGCAAACTTGATGGAGCCTATAAGAATACCGGGATCACCCTGGCAAAAACCAACGGTTATGTGTCCGCCTTTGGCTACAATGAAGAATTTGATTGGCTTTTCGTTCCCAGCGAAACCACCGGCAACAGTTCCCTTCCCGTGGGTGATTATTTTTGGCAGAACCACACCTATAATGCCATTATGATCGCCCTCTTGGGTGCGAGTTGGCACGATGGCGCGGGTTCCGGCCCCTTCTATTGGAGTGTGGACACTGCCCCTTCTATTCGGAATCGGGATATCGGCGCCCGGGCGGTGTATTTCCCCAAGAAAGCCGCCTAAACGCTTTTATGGGCAAGGTGACACGCTGATACAAGGAAAAAGATTAGAATAACACCATCTTAGGTGCGAATTGGAACAATGGCACGAATTCCAGCCCCTTCTATTGGAATGTGAACAATACCCCTTCTAATCGGAATCGGAATATCAGCGCCCAGGCAGTAAATGCAACAGAAAAGATTCATATGGTTAAACCCTTGCCCTGCCCCTTGGCAAAACATAACAATATCAAACGCCTGTGTTAGTAGACTTTGACAGTTAATTTTCAAAGGTTGAACGCTTGGGAGGTTGCATACACCGTGAAAAGAGTTGGAAACTTATTCCAGACTATTTCCAGCATGGATAATTTAAGAGCCGCCCACCTGAACGCCCGCAAGGGAAAAGGGTGGTACAAAGACGTTAGGACGGTGAACGAACATGAAGAAGATTATCTAAATCAATTACATGAAATGTTGGTTCATAAGACATACCACACTTCCGAATATACCACGTTTACCCGGAAGGACGGGCAGAAAGAACGGGTGATTTACAAGTTGCCCTATTTCCCGGATCGGATTTGTCAATGGGCCATTATTCAAGTGATTGAACCATTCCTGATCAAAAACCTGATTTCCAACACCTATTCCGCCATTCCGGGCCGGGGAATCCATAAGGCTATGAAAGACGTTCAAAAGGCCATACGGACAGACCCAACCGGGATGGCGTATTGTCTGAAGCTGGATGTGAAGAAATATTATCCGTCCATTGACCACGCCATATTAAAGGCCAAATTCCGGCGCTTGTTCAAAGACCCGGATTTGCTTTGGCTGTTGGATGAAATCATTGACAGCACACCCGGAAACACCGGCATTCCCATTGGGAACTATGTTTCCCAATACGCCGGGAATTTCTACCTTTCCGAATTTGACCACTGGATCAAAGAGCAAAAGCACGTCAAGCATTATTTCCGCTATATGGATGATATTTGTATTTTCGCAGAATCCAAGGAAGAATTGCACCGGCTACGGAAAGAAGTGGATGAATATTTCCGGGTAAAACTCCAGCTTCAGATAAAGGGGAATTGGCAAGTTTTCCCTACGTTTATCCGGGGCCTGGATTTTGTGGGCTACCGGTTTTTTCGCACATTCACCCTTTTGAGGAAAACCACCTGTTTACAGTTCAAGCGCAAAATGAACCGCATTAAAAAGAAGATTCAAGACGGTTTGGAAATGACATTTTCGGAATGGTGTGCAATCAATTCATACAAGGGTTGGTTGCTACATTGTGACAGCTTCCGACTATGCCAAAAGTACGTTGTACCCATTCAGCCGTGGGCTGATCGGTATTATGAAACCTATGTAAGAGGAAAGGCAAGGTGAACCACATTGAAAGACTTTGGCACCGTAAAAAGCGCCGTCCGCCCGGAACCCATGGTGGTTGATGAATTTAGCGTGTGGATCAGCACGGACATTCAGGAAACCGCCGAACCGGGTATGGAGGAAGGGGAAGTGGAAAAGGGCTTCCAGTTCCACATGATCCAGTATTCCAAAGATGAATATATCCGGCTGATGGCAGAGCGGAACGCCACGTTGGAAGGCCAAATGACCGATCTTCAGATGGCGCTATGTGATGTCTATGAAATGATGGAGTAAAGGAGGAAACCGGCAATGGCGAAAATTTATGTTGACCTGATCCGCAAGGGTAAGAAAACCCTGAAGGACGTTCCCGCTAAACTGCGGGCGGAAGTCAAGGCCCTGTTGGATGGTGAGAGTTGATGCTTGTCAACCTGATCATAAATCTGATTTTTAGAAGGGAGGTTCAACAGATGGCGGTTGTGTATGCTACCCTGATCATCAAGGGCAAAAAGACCTTTGCGGACGTGCCCGACAAGATCAAGGCCCAGGTGAAGGAAACCCTGGAAGCGCTGGACTGCGGCGAACTGGCCCAGTAACAGCGGCGGAAATCCCCCACGTCATGGGTTGGCGTGGGGGATTTTCCTGTGATGCCCGCAAAGCCGCCCAGAATGGCCCACAAGGGCCGTTTGCCTGTTGGGGGTAACTTCATGGGTAACGGCGTAAAAGGGCGCTGTGGGCCGTTTTTGGCCCGAATACGTCAAACAGAAAGGGTGTTAGTTATGAAATCTTGGATCACTACCATGATCGGGGTGGTTGGGGGCTTTATTGCTTCCCTGTTCGGCGGTTGGGATGCCGCTTTGATGACCCTGGTTATTTTTATGGGGATCGACTACGTGACCGGCCTAATCGTTGCCGGGGTGTTCCACAACAGCGAAAAGACCGCCAACGGCGCTTTGGAAAGCCGGGCCGGGTGGAAGGGCCTTTGTCGTAAGGGTGTAACCCTGTTGGTGGTGCTGGTTGCTTGCCGCCTGGATGTGGTTATGGGTTCCAATTTTATCCGGGATGCCGTGGTGATCGCCTTTATCGCCAATGAAACCATTTCCATCATTGAGAACGCCGGGTTGATGGGGATTCCCATTCCCGCCGCTATCATGCGGGCCATTGACATTCTGAAGAACAAGGCGGAAAGTGAGGGAGAATAAATGGCAAAGCTGCCCCCCAACGCCACATATACCATGAACGGGGTAACAATCCATGAAAAGATTATCCCCGATGGAACCCGTTGGAAGGATGCGGCGAAAGCCGCCAAAGCCGGTTTTTCGGCGGGGAGCCTTTACAAGAAACAGCAAAAATTGAGCGGCGGAACCGGCAAGGTTCAGTCTGTCACCGTCCACAACACCAATGACCTTGCCAACGTCTATGACGATGGGGAACAGTACACACGGGCCACCTACAATGAGAACATGAACAGTTCCAGAGTTCATTTTTACATTGACGATACCGGCGCATGGCAAAACCTGAAAGCCGGAACGGGCCTTTGTGCCGCTGATCCCGTGGGTTCGGCTGAAGTCAGTTGGCATTCCGGGGACGGCGCAACCGCCACCGGGGGCAACATGACAAGTCTTTCCCTTGAAATTATCATGGGCGAAACCGCCGAACATGATCAGGCCGCCAAAGACAACGGCGCAAGGATCGCCGCATGGCTGTTGTGGAAACACGGCCTTTCCATCAACGATCTTGTAACCCATACCTATTGGGTGAACAAGAGCGCCGGGAAAACGTTCACGGATCGGGATGTTCAGTGTTGCAACCCGATCAAGGGGAAGAAGTGGTGTCCCACCTACATTTTCGGAAGCAACAATTCCGCTGTGGCCCTGAAAAACTGGAAGGCATTCAAACAGCTTGTTAAAGGCTACCTGGACGGCCTTCAGGCGGGTTCCAGCGTGGAGGGGTACACTACCATTACCGGCACCGCCAAAGCTACTGTGGGCCAACTGAGGGCCTATATCAAGGCCAAAAATCCCAACGTCCCCAAATCCGTTCTGGATATGGCTTCCCTGTATCTGACAGAGGGAGCCGCCGAAGGGATCAGGGGGGATGTGGCCTTTGCCCAATCCTGCCTTGAAACCGGGAACTTTGCCTTTGCCGGTTCCGCTGTCACCCTGGATCAGAACAATTTCTGTGGAATGGGTGTGACCGCCAACGGTATGAAGGGCAATTCGTTCCCCACCCCGGAAATGGGGATCAGGGCACAGATTCAGCATTTGAAAGCATACGCCAACGCCGATCCCCTGAAGGGCGGATGTGCCGATCCCCGGTTCCAGTATGTGGAACGGGGAAGCGCCCCCTATGTGGAATGGCTTGGGCAGAAAGAGAACCCCAAGGGCAAGGGTTGGGCTACCGGGGCCGGATATGGTGAAAAAATCCTATCTATCCTGAAGGCCATTCTTGCCACCAAAGCAGATGCGGAAAGTGAGGTGGAGGAAATGCGCTATAACAAGATCGCTGATATGCCCGCCTATGCCCAGCCCACCATTATCAAGATGGTGGATGGCGGCTTCATTGGCGGAGCCGGAACCGCAAAGGACGAAAACAACCGGCCCGCCGATCTGGATTTGTCCATTGACATGATCCGGGTTTTTGTCACCAATGACCGGGCGGGCCTGTACGACAAAAAGCCCTGATTCCCCGTGTTATTAGTTTGTTACTAATAGTGGGAAATGTAATGGCCCGGTGAAGCCCCTGAATATTGAACTTTCAACGGGTTCAATAGGTTGAAAGCCCCGATTTTTTATGGTAAAATAAATTTGGGAGATGAAAATGGCTTTCAGATCTAAATTTAGTGAGGAAGAAATAAAAGCGATAGAGCAAAAACGCAAGGAAAATAAGGA
>ERZ779632.185-NODE-185-length-41922-cov-12.321375_pt1 | contig 41922 bp, 37 predicted proteins | sample MGYA00514194_ERZ779632 | MGnify/ENA primary metagenome ERZ779632 (study PRJEB29562, sample SAMEA4376704) | mouse gut metagenome | isolation source: Cecum | study: EMG produced TPA metagenomics assembly of the A DSS colitis mouse model was used to assess the... | reverse complement strand
CCGTCTTTCCGCTCTCCCCGGCAGCTTCCCCCACTTCGTCAAGGGTGCTGCCGCCCTTGCTGCCCTGATGCTTCATCGCCTCATACTTCATGGCATAAGCCTTTGCCTTCTCGCTGGGCAGGATATCCTCACGCTGGATATTGGAATCCACCATGATAATCGTGGCTTCATCGTCCGTATAATTCCTTACGATTACGGGCATTGTGTCTAACCCTGCCCTTTCAGAACCCCGTTTCCTGCGGTGTCCGGCTATGATCTCATAGCCGCCGCCCGCCTTCGGTCTGACAATTCCGGGTACTAACACCCCATACTTCCCGATGCTCTCCGTGGTTTCCTCCATTTTTTCATCATCAAGGACACGGAACGGGTGTCCCTTGAATGTATGCAGCTCCTCCAGCTTTGCATGGATAATCTGCTCCCCTGATGTACTCTCTGCACCGCCAAATAAATCATCAAAGCTGTTCAGCCTGACTTTTGATGCGCTCCCTGCCTTACTGCCCATTGCCAAGCACCTCCTTTGTCAAAGACTGGTACGCCCCCGCAACCTTGCCCTTGGGGTCATGCTCATAGATGCTTATGCCCTCTGCGGACGTTTCCGCCGCCCTCACCGACATCGGTATGCTGTTCTCAAATATCCGCACCCTGCTTCCATAAGTTTCGATAAGCAGCGACGTAATGTCCCTTGCATAGTTGGTACGGTTATCCACCATTGTCAGCAGGATGCCCTCAATCTCCAGTTTTGGGTTAATCTGCCGTTTTACCTTGCCTATGGTCTTAATAAGCTGTTCCAGCCCTTTTACGGGCAGGTATGCCGCCTGAACGGGAATGAGTATGCTGTCCGCACAGGCAAAGGCATTTATGGTAATCATGCCCAAAGATGGCATACAGTCAATCAGGATATAACTGTATCTGTCCCTCACCTGCTCTATGTAGGAACGAAGCACCAGCTCACGGCTCATGACATTCACAAGGGATACTTCCAGGCCTGACAGCTCAATGTTTCCCGGCATCAGGTCAATGCCCTCCCCATGTTTTAAGATACCGTAGCCCGGTTCCATTTCTTCATCGTTGATTACCTTCTCCAGTACATTTGCAAGGGTGACTTCCAGCTTGTCCGGTTCTGTGAAGCCTAAACTTGCGGTCAGGCTTCCCTGTGCGTCCGCATCAATCACTAAGACTTTCTTTCCCTGTTTTGCCAGCCCAATCCCTAAGCTGCTTGTTGTGGTGGTCTTGCCCACTCCGCCCTTTTGGTTTGCTATTGCTATCACTTTACACATGGTCTTATTCCTCCGGTTTGTTTATTTTTCTTTTACATTCGCTTTCTGCACTTCCACATAAGCCCTGTAAAACCTGTTAGTCCCTTTGTTCCTGTATAGTCCGGAAAATTCCGTCACGACAACTTTCGGCTGTCTTTTCAGGATTTTCTCGAACCACTTAATATCATTCCTTGTTCCCATCAGTCGAATTTTCAGCACGTTTCCTCTCCATTTCTGCAAGGATTTCCTCAACAGACCGCTGTTTCTGGCAGTATTCCGGGTAACGGAGCTTAATGCCCTGCCAGAAGTACATGGCGTAGCCGCAGCAGAAAATATCGCTTACGGAATATCCCCTGCACTCGCCTATCTGCTCGTCCCTGCGTTTATAGTCATCAACGCTTGGCGTTCCGTCCGTGTAAAGGTTAAATGCAAGTCTGACAACCCTTACACTTCCGCTTGTCTGCCAGCCCTGATGCAGACATTCTGTTTTGATACGACCGGACATCATATCATAAATCTGACTGAAATGATTTCTTGTATCCTCTGATATTCCGAGAATGTAAATCAATGCCTTGTGATAGCAGTCCTGATGCCTAGCCTGTTCCAGTTTCTCATAGTAAAATTTCTCATGTTCCTCGTTTGTAAAAACCATGTGTGTGTTGTTGGCGCTCTGCGCCCCTGCTCTTAACGCTGTGTTGTTCATGTGTGAACCTCCTTTGATTATTTGTTTGTGTATATAAAAAGGACTCTATCCTTTGTTTGGGATAGAATCCTTTGAAAAAACCACGCAAAAAGGGGAAAACTCTTAAATGAATTTTCCCCTAATCGTTAAAGATAGATTTTACAAACGAAATCCTCAAAGCGGTTCGCCTTTGTGTACTCCGGACGATGTGCCATAAAATCATTCACATCAGCTCTGGTTATCAGATACTCCGTAAAGTACATATATTTGTAATCTACTTTCCTACATTGTTTATCGCCGCCTGTGCCGCCGCCAGTCTTGCGATTGGCACTCTAAACGGTGAACAAGACACATAATCCAGCCCAATCTTATGGCAGAACTCTACGGAAGAAGGATCTCCGCCATGCTCGCCGCAGATACCTACGTGGAGCTTCGGATTTACTGGCTTGCCAAGCTTCAGAGACAGCTCCATCAGCTTGCCGACACCTGTCTGGTCAAGTTTTGCAAACGGATCGTTCTCGAAGATTTTTGTGTCATAGTAAGCATTTAAGAACTTGCCTGCATCGTCTCTTGAGAAGCCGAATGTCATCTGTGTCAGGTCATTTGTACCGAAGCAGAAGAAGTCTGCTTCCTTCGCGATCTCCTCCGCTGTGAGTGCAGCTCTTGGAATCTCGATCATTGTACCTACTTCATACTCTAACTTCACGCCTGCTGCCGCGATTTCAGCATCTGCTGTCTCTACGACTATCTTCTTTACGAATGCAAGCTCTTTTACTTCACATACGAGCGGAATCATGATTTCCGGTTTTACATTCCAGTCAGCATGCTCTTTCTGAACCTCGATTGCTGCGCGGATAACAGCCTTTGTCTGCATCTTTGCAATCTCAGGATACGTTACAGCAAGACGGCATCCTCTGTGACCCATCATCGGGTTGAACTCATGCAGAGAAGCGATAATGTTCTTGATATCCTCCACAGACTTGCCCTGTGCGTTTGCGAGCTTCTCGATGTCTGCTTCCTCTGTCGGAACGAACTCATGGAGAGGCGGATCAAGGAATCTGATTGTAACAGGATTTCCTTCCAGAGCCTCGTACAGTGCCTTGAAGTCGCTCTGCTGATAAGGCAGAATCTTCTCAAGTGCTGCCTCTCTCTCCTCAACGGTGTCAGAGCAGATCATTTCGCGGAATGCAGCGATTCTGTCCTCTTCAAAGAACATATGCTCTGTACGGCAGAGACCGATACCTTCTGCGCCAAGCTCTCTTGCCTTCTTAGCATCTGCTGGTGTGTCTGCATTTGTTCTTACTTTCAATGTTCTATATTTGTCAGCCCATGCCATAACTCTGCCGAACTCGCCAGCGATCTGTGCATCAACTGTTGGAATCTGGCCATCGTAAATATTTCCTGTTGTACCGTCAATCGAGATGAAATCTCCCTCATGGTACTCTTTTCCTGCCAGTGTGAACTTCTTGTTCTCCTCGTCCATCGCAATGTCGCCGCATCCAGATACACAGCATGTACCCATACCACGTGCAACTACCGCTGCGTGAGATGTCATACCGCCGCGGACTGTAAGGATACCCTGAGAAGCCTTCATACCTGTGATATCCTCTGGGGATGTCTCAAGACGTACAAGGACAACCTTCTCGCCTCTTGCATTCCAGTTCTCAGCATCCTCTGCTGTAAACACAATCTTACCACATGCAGCACCCGGTGAAGCGCCAAGTCCCTTTCCAGCCGGTGTAGCAGCCTTCAATGCTGCGGCATCAAACTGAGGATGCAGTAAGGTGTCAAGGTTACGAGGGTCGATCATAGCTACTGCCTCAGCCTCTGTCTTGTGTCCCTCATCTACTAAATCGCAGGCAATCTTCAAAGCAGCCTGTGCAGTTCTCTTACCGTTGCGGCACTGTAACATATAGAGCTTCTTGTTCTCAACTGTAAACTCCATATCCTGCATGTCATGATAATGGTTCTCGAGTGTCTCGCAAACCTTGATGAACTCTGCATATGCCTCTGGGAACTCCTGCTCCATCTGTGCGATTGGCATCGGTGTACGAACACCAGCAACCACGTCCTCGCCCTGTGCGTTCTTTAAGAACTCACCCATGAGCTTCTTCTCGCCTGTAGCCGGGTCACGTGTAAATGCAACACCTGTACCAGACTCATTGTTCAAGTTACCAAATACCATCGGCATTACGTTTACAGCAGTACCCCAAGAATAAGGGATATCGTTGTCGCGGCGGTATACGTTTGCACGAGGGTTGTCCCATGAACGGAATACAGCCTCAATGGCAAGCTTTAACTGCTCTACAGGATCGGAAGGGAAGTCCTTGCCAAGCTGGTTCTTGTACTCAGCCTTAAACTGCTCTGCCAGTGTCTTTAAGTCTGCTGCTGTGAGGTCTACGTCGTACTGAACACCCTTCTCCTCTTTCATCTTGTCGATCAGCTGCTCAAAATACTTCTTGCCAACTTCCATAACAACATCTGAGAACATCTGGATGAAACGTCTGTAAGAGTCATATACAAAGCGCTCGAATGCAGGATCAGGATTGCCCTTGATCATCGCGTCAACTACTTCATCATTTAAGCCAAGGTTCAAGATCGTATCCATCATACCGGGCATAGATGCACGCGCGCCAGAACGTACAGATACAAGTAAAGGATTCTTCAGATCGCCGAATTTCTTTCCGTTTACTTCTTCCATCTCTTTTACACCATCCATAGCCTGTGCCATGATCTCGTCGTTGATCTTGCGTCCGTCTTCATAATACTGTGTACAAGCCTCTGTTGTGATTGTGAAGCCCTGTGGTACAGGAAGTCCGATGCTTGTCATCTCCGCAAGGTTTGCACCCTTGCCGCCGAGAAGATTACGCATGCTCATGTCGCCTTCTTTGAATGAATATACCCACTTTTTACTCATTGTTTTTCTCCTTTACTGAATTGGTTACTTTTCATTTGGTGCCTTTGCCATACAAAAGCACACCGCATGTATAAATGATAAACATAATATGTCTAATTGTCAAGAATTTATCAAGGAATTTTATAAAAAATTGTTATTTTTTTCCTGCCTGTTACAGCTTCATGATCTTTCTCTCGTCTTTATCATACAAATATAACGAATAGGAGAGTATTTCTTCTGTGCTGACTTGTGTATCATTGATTTCTCTGATCATATTTTTGATCTCACTGCTCTCCTCAAGATGTGCCGTCGGCAGAAGCAACAGCTCATGTACAGAGGATGGAATAATATAAAAACTGCTGCCCACTGCTTCTGCAAAGTCCCGTACCAGATTCGGATACAGCATACAGGCCGCACCCTCGACTCTGCGCTGATTGCTGAGCACATACATCGGAACACTGTCTGAAAATGATTCTTCGCTGTTTTCATCAACTCCCTCTGGATTCTCTGCTCTCGTGATCTCACACAGCACTTCGGACATGCTCTTGATCTCATACTTTTGAATCCGCTGTGTGTTTTCTTTTGCCGCCTGATACAGCTTCTCCACCGAGACGTCCCACAATTTCAGATGTACATTATGTATCAGGATCGACGCTGTGCCAATGTCCTCCTGCGCAACCATACATTGAAAGACGATGGACAGGTCCAGAAATTCTATGTGCGGGATATCCTCTAGCAGCTCTTTATTTTTCTCTGTGTTGATCAGCTTGTAGACCACGCTGTCCTTCACACGCTCATAATCCAGAAAATACCGCATATCAACACTCTGGTTGACTTTGTTTCTCTGGTAGGTATCCATCACATCATTCACGACATTGAGCAGCGTCGCCCTGCCCTTCATGTATTCCTCATAATAATTGTTGAGATAGATGGTTGGCGAGATGTTGCTGTCATCCTGCGTCACGGTGAGCCCCCTCAGCACAACGCCATTGTTTTTCGTGACATCATTGAGCCGCACTTTGTAGCAGTCTCCTGTCCTTCTCTCTACCTCTTCTCTTACCAATGTTGTAAAATAGCTAAATTCCATGATCATTCATACTCCTTTTTCTGATTATTTTAATAGACAATCCCCTCCTTCGCACCAACGTTAGAGAACACAAAAAAGACAATAAGAAAAACGTATTAAAACCATTTCTCTCATTGTCTTGTCTCAGTTTGGTCTCAATGACGACCAATTATACTCTGGACAGATACTCACCTGTTCTGGTGTCAATCTTGATCACATCGTTTGTCTCAACAAATAATGGAACATACACTGTTGCACCGGTCTCCACTGTCGCAGGCTTTGTCGCACCTGTAGCAGTATCGCCCTTAAATCCCGGCTCTGTGTCTGAGATTGTAAGCTCTACAAACAGAGGCGGTTCAATCGCAAATACATTGCCGTTGTGCGAGCATACCTTAACCATCTCATTTTCCTTGACAAACTTGAGCGCATCGCCCACCTTGTCCGCATTGAGACCAATCTGTTCATAGTTCTCTGTATCCATAAAATAATATAAATCGCCGTCTGCGTACAAGTACTGCATCTCTTTTCTGTCAATGCGCGCCTGCGGACACTTCTCTGTCGGTCTGAAAGTTTTCTCCACAACGCCGCCGCTGATAATGTTTTTGAGCTTTGTTCTGACAAACGCTGCACCTTTACCGGGCTTTACATGCTGAAATTCGATGATCTGATAGATGCTGTTCTCATACTCTATCGTAATGCCATTTCTGAAATCTCCTGCTGATATCATAAAAACTATTCCTCCTAATATTCACTTTTCACGTTTACAATCCGCTAACCATTTTATAACAAAATCAGCAAAATTTCAACTATTATTTTTGACATTTCGAAGAACAATTCATTAAAATGAAATCAATCGCCATCTCATAACCGTCTAACCCCTGCCCGTAAATCTGGTGGTCACACACCTCTTTCGTGACAGAAATGCGCCGAAACTCCTCTCTCTTTGTGATATCCGAGATATGGATTTCCACTTTTGGTACGGTGATGCTGGCAAGCGCATCCCGAATTGCATAGGAGTAGTGCGTGAATGCCCCCGGATTGATGACAATGCCCTCTATGCCGTCAAAATAGGCTTCCTGAATCCGGTCAATGATAGCGCCCTCATGATTGGACTGAAAACATTCGATCTCACACCCTGACGCGGATGCTTTGTCCTGTATCTTATTCACCAGATACTGATAATCCTGTGTCCCGTAAATTCCCTTTTCCCTGATTCCGAGAAAATTCAGATTGGGACCGTTGATCACTAAAAGCTTCATATTTTCATTCCCCCTGCTCTATTTGCTCTGCCGCTCTGACACACTGTTCTGCCACCTCCGACTGCTGGATTCCATCGACATTGATAATCATCCCTGCGCCCTCCTCATACAAGGGTCCGCGTTCTGCAATCATCTCCTCAATCCGTTTCATGGGATTTTCGCACTGCAAAAGCGGTCTTGCCGTGTTTCCCTTGATTCTGCTGTAGATGGTCTCCGGGCTGGCTTTCAGGTAGATCACGATGCCAAGCTCTGACAAGAGCTGCCGGTTCTCCGCACGCAGCGGCATTCCTCCGCCGGTCGATAGCACCATATGTTCAATTTTATCATCCACCATCCGCCTGAGCAGCGCTGTCTCCATATCCCGAAATGCCTGTTCTCCATCCACAGCAAAGATTTCGCTGATGCTTCTATGCTGCTGCGCCGCAATCATTTCATCTGTATCAACAAAGAGATACTCTTTTATTTTCGCGACATTTTTTCCTATAGTGGTCTTGCCGCTTCCCATATAGCCTGTCAAAATTATATTTTTCATCCTATTTGTGTCCATCCTGATGATTCTCTGTGTTTACACATATAATCGCTCTTTTAACTTTTGATATACTTTATCCGCTGTTTCCTTCTCCACTTTAGTACCCGTCCAGCATTCAAAGGCATCAACGCCCTGATACAGCAGCATTTTCAGCCCATTAAAAGCCGTGCCGCCGTTTGCGGTGACAAGCTTCATAAACTTTGTCTCCCACGGTGTATAGATCAGGTCATAGCCAAATTTCACAGAACGATAAAAATCGCCATCCTCAAGAACCGCCGCCTCTGCCTTTGGCGCAAGACCTACGCTGGTGCACTGTATCACAATATACCGGTGCGCTGCCCCTGTCAGAAGTTTCGGGTACGCAGCGAGTGCCATCGCGGACACACAGTCCTTTCCATACCGGCTCAAGGTCTCGTTGACTTTCGCGGCGACTTCCTCTGCTTTCGCAGCGTCCCGATTTAATAAATACACCTTTTTCACGCCGCTGTTCGCGCACAGAAACGCCGCCGCACGCCCCGCACCGCCTGCACCGAGTATGATGACCTCCTTCCCCTCGAGGGAGATCCCCTCCTCTTTCATGGCGCGCCAGAGCCCGTTCATATCTGTATTATAACCGATAAACCCTTCCCTGTCCTCTCGCGCGTCACGCACAAGCGTATTGACTGCCCCGGCGGCTGCCGCGCGCTGGTCAACCTCCGTCAGATAAGGAATCACCGCATTTTTGTAGGGCACCGTGACATTCATGCCGCAGATATTTAACCCGTATGCCCCTCTGAGTGCAGCCTCAAGCTGTCCATCCGCCACATGAAACGGCACATACACCATATCAAGACCCGCCGCGTCCGCAAACATGCCATGCATCAGCGGCGACAGGGTATGCTCTATTGGATTTCCTATGATTCCATAAATTTTTGTCTTTCCATTAATCTCCATGTTGTATTTACTCCATCCGCTTTTTTATCGCTTTTTTAAATGCCTGCGATAGCCAGCCAGCACGATTTTTTCCAAATACCGTTTCAGCACGATCTGTATCTCCTCTTTGGGGTGGATTGGTTTGACCAGCACCGAGTAAATTCCTGCCTTGTTTGCTCCCCAGATATCTGTAAAAATCTGGTCTCCCACAAACAGGGTATTCTTCTCGTCCGTCCCCATATTTTTCATTGCCTGTCTGTACTTTGCAGGATTTGGTTTTCCTGCCTTATATATATAGGGCGCGCCCACTGCGTCGCAGAACAGTTTCACGCGCGGTTCCTTGTTGTTCGAGAGCATTGTGACCTTATAACCGATCGTCTTTAGCCGCCGAAACAATGCCATTGCGCGCTCATCTGCCGGAAGCCCATGCGGCACCAGCGTGTTGTCTATATCAAACAGAATCCCTCTGTAGCCCTGTCTGTACAGTTTCTCGAAATCAATCTGATACGTCGAATCCAGATATTCTTTCGGATAAAAACATTCCAGCATCCAATATCCTCCTCATGTGTCCCCGTTACAGATTTGCCGCCTCGAGCAGCAGCCGGGTATAATCGTCCGCCGGGTGTTGGTAGACCTCCTCCACCTTTCCATGCTCGAGAATCTCCCCGCTTTTCATAATGAGCACCCGGTCGCACATCTGATAGACGACACGCAGATCATGAGATATAAAAAGGATAGAAATCCCAAGTTCCTTATGAAGTCTTAACAAAAGCCGGATAATCTGCGCCTGTATCGTCACATCCAGCGCGGACACCGGCTCATCTGCGATCAGAAAATCTGTATCGCACAAAAGCGCCGCCGCGATCGCAACGCGCTGGCGCTGTCCGCCGGACAGTTCTGCGGGATAGTGCTCCTTTAACTTTACATCAAGCCCTACCCGCTCAAGCATCCTGTCAACCCTCGCTGTCCGTTCTTCCTTTGACAGTCTCGCCATTCCTTTTTTCATGCGCAGCGGTTCTTCTAAAATCCAGCCTATTTTTTTTGACGGATTGAGCGAGCTGTACGGGTCCTGAAAGACCATCTGCGGATTCGGGCAGTCCAGCGAAACCTCGCCGTCGTACTGCTTCTGCATTCCAAGTATCGCCTTTGCAAGCGATGTTTTCCCGCAGCCGCTCTCACCGACAAGCCCTAAGATTTCGCCTCTTTTCATCTCGAAACTTACGTCCTTTAACACATGCTGCATGTTTTTTCCCGCTCTCTGGCGAAAGCTTTTATAATACACATTTAATTTCTCGACCTTTAATATTGTTTCCATGGCAACCTCTGTAACCGTCACACCAGTTTTTCTAATTTCGGTATGGCGCTGATTAACTTTTTCGTGTACTCCTCTTTGGGATTGTAAAAGATGTCCTCTGTCAAGCCGGACTCCACCATATCGCCGTTGTGCATCACGATCACCCTGCTGCACAGGCGTTTTACCAGACTCAAATCATGTGAGATAAATAATACCGCCATCTTTTTTTCCTGATTCAGCCGCTGTAAAAGCTTCACGATCTGTAGCTGTATCGTCACATCCAGCGCTGTCGTAGGCTCGTCTGCAATCAGAAGCTTCGGTTCACAGATCATGGCGGAGGCGATCATCACACGCTGCCGCATACCGCCGGACAGCTCATGCGGATACTTTTTATAGATGCGCTTGGGATGCTCAAGCTCTACATCTTCAAGCGCTTTTATGACGCGCTGGTACCGTTCCTCCTTTGGCATTTCCTGTCTGTGAATGCGCAGACTCTCTTCCACCTGCCAGCCAATGCGTTTGACGGGATTTAGGGAGGTCATCGGTTCCTGAAAGACAATGCCGATCTGATTTCCCTGAATCTGCCGCAGCGCACTGCGGTCTGAATGCAGCAGCTCTTTTCCTTCAAAGAGAATCTTCCCCTCCATTTTCATGTCATGCCGCCGAAGCAGTCCTGCGATCGCCATCGCCGTCATGGATTTTCCAGAACCAGACTCGCCGACAATCCCGAGGATTTCTCCCTGCCGCAGCTCCATTGTCAGATGATTCACGACGCGCTCCGGCACCTCATGATCATGAAACTCTATATTCAAATCTTCTACTTTTAATAGTCCCTGTTCCATGTATCCTCCTGTTGTATGAATCCGTTCTTTATTCTACCACAGTGACTGCGAAAAATCAATTATTTATAACTGAGTCGTACACTTCCCATACTGGTGCTGGCTTCAAGCTTCCCGGCATTCCCTGACTGGCGGTATTTCCGCCCCTCATCCTGACCGTTGACGCGCACTTCGCCCATCCCTGCTTCCAGTTCTATTTGAAAGTTGTCAAGATTCTGGCTCACATCAATGGACGTGTCTCCCATCGCATTTTCTGCATTCAGATTCAGAAAAGTACAGCTCTCGATCTGAATAGACCCCATATCATTATCCACCTCAGCCTCGCCAAGGGCTGTGTCTTTAATCGTAATATCGCCCATATTGGTACGGAGATCGGACTTGTCAAAGCTGCATTTTTTGAATGTGCAGCTCCCCATATTGGTCAGGGCATCACAGTCAGAGGATGTGATGCCCTCCACGCTGATATTTCCCATAGCGACTTTGAGATCCATGTTCTTCATCGCAGTTTCTTCCGGCACTGTCAGCGTCATGCGGCACTGTTGATTTCTCATTCCTCCCCACCATGCTTTTTTTGGTGTTTTCTGCTTGATGTAAAGCGCACTATCCTTTACTTCATACTCAAATTTGATCGAGTCTGTATACTCACTATGAAGATAAAAATTGTTTCCTGACTCAATCGACAAATCTATCATATCCGCATCGACATAAATGGCATCAAAAGCATCCAGATCTGAGCTTGCGCTCGTCAGGCTGTCCTCCCCAAAATGAAACCCTCCCCGAAATCCAAAGCTGCCAACATAATGAAAAGTGCCGCCAACGACACAGCAGACTGTAATAATTGTAAGGATTGTCATCCATATATTTTTCTTCATACTCATAATTTCCTCCTAAAACTCAAGCTATTATCATGTACACTACCAAACCGCACGAATCAACTGCTGCACCACTGCGGCAATCACCCATACAATCCATGTGATATGCCAGTCAAAGCTCAAAAAGCTCCAGCAAAGATAGAAGCAAGTCACCGTCGGCCAGTAGACGGACATCAGCTGCGATACTTTGTCATTCTTGTAGCTTACCTGTTTCTGTGACGGCACAAAAATGCCTCCCATTGTATCGCTCTGATTCAGTGAAAGAATCGTCGTAAATCCCGCGTTCACATTTCCTGCCGCCACGCACAGGAAGACCCCGGTTCCGATAAACACAAACATCAGAGCAGGTCCTATCCCGCTTCCCCATGAAAACAGACTGGTGACAAGCACCACTGGCAGCACACTCAGAATACACAAAATAACGCCAATCGTAATCATCATCGCATAGATCACACGAAAGCTTTCCCGCCGGTTATGGACATACTCTGCTGTCGCAAAATCGACACTGCATCCCTTTTGCTTCAAAAACTTCCATTTGCCCATCACAAAACCAGAAAACAGAAACAGCCCGACTGCTGCCGCTATCGCCAAAAACATAAAGCACATGGCATAGACGCCGCCGCGCCAGCTCCAGCTGACATCCAGCAGATAGCCGCAGAAGCTGATAATACACAACAGTACGCCAAGCGCAACCGCGTAGGCAGCGCGCGTCTTATCATGCAGATAATCCTTGACCTCTGCGAGCGTGACATGCCGTAAACTCCCTGCCATCTTCTGATTCTCCCGCAATACAAAATTGCTGATGCCCAGCTCCTTTGCAAGCTCATCCAGATTTCCAAATTCTGAAATCACGATGCCCACCGCCTCATTTTCGGTCTTTCCCTCCTGAAGCAGCTCTGAATATTTGTCCTCCATGATCTGCCACAGCTCATTTTTTGCCTTCTGCACCTCCAATGTGACAGGAAGCCTTGCAAACATTGTTTCCAGATAATTTCTGATTGTCTCCATACACTTATTCCCCTCCATCCTGCTTGATAAACTTTTCTACTACTTCCTTTGTCAGCGTCCACTCAGCACATTTCTCACGGTAATACTGTCTGCCCTGCTCTGTGATTCTGTAGTATGTCCTGCGCTTCCCATTCATTGTGACATTCTCTGAAAAAGACTCTACAAATCCATTTTTTTCCAGCCGTGTAAACGCAGAATACAGTGTTGTCTCCTTGATCACATACTTTTCATCTGTCAGGCTCTTGATTCTCTTGGAAATCTCATAGCCATACGAGGGCGCATCCCACAGCAGATACAGAATCATCGTGTCATTGTATCCGCGTATGATGTCACTGCTAATACTGCTCATAAAAAACCTCCCTTCAAATGTACTTGATTAATCTACGATAGACAATGCAACGACTGTCATTGTTTTATCTGTCGTTGGTATGTTTGTCGTTGCTACGATTAACATTGCTACGTTTATCGTAGTATCAGAATAGCACACATGATTTCTTTTGTCAATAAAAAGCAGGAAAATAACCTGTCGCTTCAGGTATTTTCCTGCTTAATTCATTGCATCATTTTCTTATATACTTCTCTCCCCTGTCTGCCAGAAGCGACAGCCCCAGCACCATCAGAATAATCATCAGTCCCGGAAACAGCGCGTACCACGGCGCTGAAAAAAGATACGTCTGCGACTCCGATAACATACTCCCCAGACTCGCGCTGGGCGGCTGGACGCCAATGCCCAGATAACTCATGCCCGCCTCTGCAAGCACGGCATTGTTAAAGCCTATCATGACAGAGGACATCAGCACAGGCATGGTATTGGGCAGAATATGCACAAAGATCATACGAAGCGGTCCCACGCCGGCAAGCCTTGCACTTTTCACATAATCCATATCCCTGTACTTGATAAATTCCCCCCTGACAATACGTGCAAAACTGGGAATAAATGCAATGCCAAGCGCACCGATGACATTGTATTTGCCCGTGCCGAAGATACTGACAAAGACCAGGGCCAGCAGAATGCTCGGAAAAGCAAACACAACATCATTGACACGCATCAGCACTTCATCCAGCAAGCCGCCGAAATATCCAGTAAATGCTCCCACAATCACACCGCAGAACGTCCCGATTGCGACGGTAGCTGACGCAATCACAAAGGTGTTGCCCATGCCTTTGAGCACTCTCGAAAAGATATCCCGCCCAAAATTGTCACACCCCATCAGATGCCTGAGCGACGGCGCTGCCAGCTTCGCGCTGCTGTCCATCTTTGTGATGTCATACGGCGTGTGGATAAAGCCAATCAAAATCAACAGCAGCATTGCCCCTGTTATTACAAAACCGATGATTACATTGGGAGAATAGGTTTTTTTCCTTTTCACGAAATCCTCCTTCTTTTCCTACAGTTCCTAAACACTGATGCGCGGGTCTATCAACTGATAAACCACATCGACGAGAAAGTTTGTCACGATCACAACAAAGGCAATCAGCACAATAATTGCCTCCACCACCGGATAATCTCTGTAAGATATGGAAGTCAGCAGAATCCGTCCGATGCCCGGTATATTAAACACCTGCTCAATGACAATGCTTCCCACAAGCATGTCCGCAAGCGTCATTCCCCACAAGGTGATCACTGGTATCATGGCATTTCGAAGAACATGTCTGTATAAAACCTTATTGGTATTGTTTCCTTTGCTGTATGCTGTTCTCACATAATCTTTTTTCGACTCCTCAATGCAGGAGCTGCGCAGCAGCTTGACCGACATGGCGATCTTTGGTAGTGCGATTGCAAAACACGGAAAAATAATATAAGCCAGAAATCCCCCCAAATCTGTCTCATAAGAGACAAAACCACCGGGTGTAAACAGCTTTAAGATTAGACCAAAAAAGTACGTGATTAAAATCCCCATAAAAAAATGCGGAACCGACATCACGATCTGGTTGAGCGCCATGACAATGCGGTCCATCCACCTGCCGCTGTGCTTCGCCGTATAGATGCCGATTGGCAGTGAGATCACCACCATCATAAAGAAAGAAATGACTGCCATTATTACTGTGATTGGCAGTTTGGACACGATCATGTCCGCGACGGGCAGATGATACTTGTAGGAAGTGCCAAAATCCCCCCCCACAAAACAAACCAGCCATTCCAGATACCGTTCCAGAAACGGTCTGTTTAACCCAAGCTGCTCACGCAGCGCAGCCAGACTCTCCGGCGTGGCATCCGTTCCCAGTGCCGCGAGTGCCGCATCTCCCGGTATCAGGTCAAAAGCAAGATAGACGAGGAATGAAATACACAAAAGCGTGATAATCATTGCTGCCAGCTTTTTTCCAATGTATTTCATATCCTCGTCTCCTTTATGTTCTCTATATTCTATACGAATAACTCCCCAATTACTCTATCTCTAATTTCGAAAAATCCTGAATATATAATGGATAAAATGTATACCCTGTATATCCCTTTCTGACCGCTACTAACTCGCACATATCCTGAATATAGACATTCGCAGCCGTCTGGGCAAGGATTGTCTCACACTTCTTGTACGCCTCTGTCGCCTTGTCATCATCCATCACCGCCTCCGCAGCGAGCGCCTCCGCATAGGCAGCATCATACTCCTGATTGTTATAATTGACAAAATTATTGTGCGCATCTGAGCGGAATCTGCTGAGCATCGCGCCCGCAGTCAGCGTCGATGCATCCACACCAACCAGCGTCGCCTCAAAATCTCGTCCTTGATACACGTCACTCAGCCATGTCTCCCACTCGATCAATTCGATATTTGCCGTGACATTGATCTGCTTTAACTGCTCTGCAACCACCTGTGCAGTATCGACATGCTGCTGATAGTTGGAAGGCACCTTCATTGTAAAGCTGAAGCCATCTGGATAGCCTGCCTCGCTTAAAAGAGCTTTCGCCTTCTCAAGATCTGTCGTATATAAATCGTTGAGCTCCTCGACATAGTATTTTCCAAATGCGGGGAACATGCTGCTCCCGACAAGTGTTCCTTTGCCCTCTGACACAAAGTCGAGAATCTCCTGCTTGTTCACGGCATAGCACAGGGCCTGCCGTACCTTCTCATTGTCAAACGGTGCCGCTGCATTGTTGAGATACATCGCCTGAACGAGATTCATTGTCCCCTCAAGCACCTCAAAGTCCTCTCCAAGCTCTGCCGCCTGTGCCGTGGAAATTCTTGCAACCAAATCCACTGCACCGCCCTCGAGATTCATGACAATGGAATCTGAGTCCGCAAGCACCTTCAAGGTGATGTCCTTGATATGTGCCGGTTCTCCCCAGTATCCATCAAACCGCTCAAGCACCACATTCTCCTGCAACGAGCGCGATACAAATTTATACGGTCCTGTTCCCACAGGATTTGTCTGCAAATCTGTCACATCCGCTGGAACGATGGCAGCCTCTACAGTGGACAAAATTGCCATAAATGGACTGCTTGATTCCTTTAATGTGATGACAACCGTGCGTTCGTCCGGCGTCTCCACGCTCACAATATTAGAAAACGCCGATATAACAGGCTCTCCCCCATTAAGACCGGCGCAGGTTTCAATCGAATATTTCACGTCCGCCACAGTAACAGGATTTCCATTGTGAAATTGGATTCCATCTCTCAGTGTGAATGTATACACAAGCCCGTCCTCGGACATGGTATAATCACTTGCTACTGCGGGAACCAGATTGCCCTCGCTGTCCGGCTTATACAACCCCTCATAGATATTGTAGAGGATTTCCTGTGTACCCGCTCCTTGTGATAAGCTTGGCACCAGACTGTCCAAATCCTGCGGAATACCTATGGTGATATGTGATGCATCATCCTGTGTCTCGTTCGCTTCGCCCGTCACTTCCGATGTAGAAGTGTCCGTCTCAGCATTTGCCACGGTATTTGCCTCACTGCTGTCTGCGGCAGATGTATCTGCAATCTGTGTAGAGTCTCCAGCCGCCTTATCACCTGAGCATCCGCTCAGTGCAACAGTCAGTGTAAGCAACATACTCGCAAAAAGAACTTTTCCAAATCGTTGTCCTCTTCTTGTCATGTCTTTTACTCCTTTTCCTATGCTATTTTTTTATTTCAAACACAAAGTACAGTCACGGCACTGCGTGTACCATCTGTTGTGTTCTGTTAAATTTTATAAGAAACTTTGTAAAAATACAAGTCATTTTTTGAAATCAGGTTGTTTTTTATTGTATACAAAAAACACTTTTATTTGTCAAGCACCTTTTTCAGCTCGTCCAAAAAGGTATTGAGATCTTTAAACTCGCGGTATACAGACGCAAAGCGGACATATGCCACTGCATCCAGATCTTTGAGTTTATTCATCACCAGTTCCCCGATAATGCGGCTGCTGATTTCCTTCTCACCGCGGTTTAAAATATCCGCCTCCACCTCGTCCACCAGCACTTCTATATGGTCGGTGCTGACCGGACGCTTATGGCAGGCACGCAGAACTCCCGTTTCGATTTTTGCACGGTCATACGCTTCACGGTTATTATCTTTCTTGATAATAATGAGCGGGATCGCCTCCACTTTCTCGTAGGTCGTAAACCGCTTGTTGCACACATCGCACACCCGCCTTCTGCGTATGGAACAGTTGTCCTCGGCAGGTCTGGAATCAATCACTCTTGTATTTTCATAATTACAGAACGGACACTTCATACTGTTTCCTCCGAATGCTTCTTGTTCAAGGCTTCCTGCTTTAGTATACGTGATGTCTCCGCCATTGTCAATTGTCCCAGCCCTTTATATATCCACTAAAATCAGGTCTGGACCAATCTGGCGGATACAGTTATATGGAATGGCAATCACCGAATCATCGGTAAGCATCGACCAGAAGCCCTTACAGCCGGGAACAATGATTTTGCAGATACAGCCTTTGCACTCATCAATCTCCAAGTCGCATACATGCCCAAGCCTTCTACAGTCCTTGATACAAATGACTTCTTTTTTTCTCAGTTCCTTGTAGCTCACCATAAAAAGTTCCCCCTATACAGCAAGGTGCGTTTCTCTATTATATGCATCTTAACCGCATAGGGGAACTTGTCATTTTTATTCCGATCTTAATTCAATTTCTGTGATATCTACGATTTCCTCCGCATTTTTGGCAAGCATCAGCATATAACTGCCTGCGTCTGCCCGAAAACAATGCGCTTCTTCATCGTAGTATGTAAAGGCTTCCCGCTCGAGCATCAATGAGACCTCCCGCGTCTCCCCGGCTTCGAGATATAACTTTTCAAATGCCCGAAGCTCCTTTGCCGCCTTTTTGACCTTGGGATACTTGTCCGCCACATAAATCTGTGCAACTGCCGCCCCGGCGCGCGCGCCAATATTCGAAATATCAAAACTCACCTTGACCGCTGTGCTCTTTGCAGTATCCTCCACAACCTCTGCACGAATCCCTGTCATCACAAAATCCGTGTAGGACAAACCATATCCAAACGGAAAAGCGACGGGCACATCATAGGTATCATAATAACGATAGCCCACAAAGATATCCTCGCCATAATGCACCTTGTCGCCGCCCGGAAATTCTCCGAGCACCGTTGCCGGACAGTCCTTTTCGTGAAATGGAAAAGTTTCTGGCAAATGTCCTGACGGATTCACCTCACCAAAAATCACCTCCGCAAGCGCCATTCCGCCCTCCATGCCTGCATACCAGCTATAAATCAAAGACGGCGCATCCTCAAGCCACGCGCTCATATCCACAGGAGAACCTGCCACCATTGTCACCACCGTGTCCGGTCTGACTTTCAAAAGCTCTGCAATCAGCCTGTCCTGCTCATAGGGCAGCTTCATGTCCGCCCTGTCCTGTCCCTCTGTGTCATAGTCGTGCGTCAAACCACCCACATAGATGACGGCATCGGCCTCTTTTGCCGCTTCAAGCGCCTCTTTTAAGTATTTCTCATTCATTTCCTGCCGATGCTGCCTCTGTTCTGACGAAACCTCAATTGCCACTGGCGCGGGAGATTCTACATTGTCCTGATTGAGACTGTCCGCCTGCCCATTTTCGCTGTCTCCTGTACTTGCCCAGATATTACCGTTGTCTTCATTATAATATCCCGGTTTATATAAAATTTCCGTATTGCCGCCCAGAAGCATCTCAATCCCCATCAGCGGCGTAATCTCATACAATGCCTTAATCTCAGCGCTTCCCCCGCCGGATGCGTGCTGCCTGTTGGCATTCTCTCCAATCACCAGTAGCTTCTTGATCTTCTTCCTGTCAAGCGGCAGTATGTCTTGATCATTTTTTAACAGTACGATGGATTCCCGCGCGGTCTGGCGCAGTGATGCCTTGTCTGCATAGTCGTTATATCCCCCTGCCCTGCGCTCCCCGTCAAGCATGTGAAGTTCGTTCATCACGTTCAATATGTGACGGACTTTCTCATCCATCTTGGCAAGCGCCGTCTTTTCATCCACTTCTCCGCTCTCGATCAGCTTGATTAACGGCTGCGCCATATAGTACTGGTCAAAATCATTGGTGACAGACATCTCCATGTCAAGCCCGCTCATCAGTGCTTCCTTTGTGTCATGGACACCGCCCCAGTCAGACACAATGATGCCTTCAAAGCCCCATTCCTTGCGCAGTATTTCATTGAACAGGTACTGATGGTGGCAGCAGTGCGTTCCGCGCAGCTTATTGTAAGCGCCCATGATCCCCTTTGCCCTGCCCCTTTTTACTGCTGCCTCAAAACCCGGCAGGTAAATCTCTCTTAAAGCGCGCTCACTGACTTCCACATCGACATCCAGACGCCGCGTCTCCTGGTTGTTTACGGCAAAGTGCTTCACACACGACGACACATCATTCTCCTCTATTCCCTGTACCAGCGGAACCACAAGCTCCGAGACAAGATACGGGTCCTCGCCCATATACTCAAAACTGCGCCCGCACAGGGGAGAGCGCATGATATTGATTCCCGGCGCCAGTATCATATCTTTGCCGCGTCCCCTTGCCTCCTTGCCGAGCAGTTTTCCAGTGGAATGTGCAAGCGCCCTGTTCCACGTCGCTGCAAGCGCGGTATTACAGGGAAGATAAGACACATAGTCGTAGCTGAGTCCCACCTCTCTCCATGAGTCATTGCCAAAATCCTTCCGCACACCCCGCGGACCGTCTGAGGTTATAAACGGCGGAATGCCAAGCCGTTCCACGCCTTTTGTCGTAAAAAAGCCATTTCCATGAATCAGATCTGTCTTTTCCTGCAAGGTAAGCTGTGAGATCAGTTTCTCTACTTTTTCTTTTGTCATCAGGCTTTATCCCCCTTTAACCGAATCCTTACTACAACATTCAAACCAACCGAAAAGATAAACAACAACAACCCCAAAAGCTGTGACACTGCAATCTGTGTTCCCGGAATCAATAGTCTGTCTGTGCGGATTCCCTCAATGATAAAACGTCCGATACCATAGCCGCCGAGGTAAAACAGGCACATCTGCCCATGATATTTTTTGCGTTGATGATACAGGAGCATGATGGTCAGAATTGCCAGATTCCAGACACCCTCATACAAAAAAGTCGGATGCACCTGAATAAAATTGACATCTCCCATGAGCGCCATGCCGTCAAGCTGCGACTTTGTGATATCTGCGGGGCGCACTGCATCAACGGGCAGTCTCATGGCAAACAGCGTGTCCGTGTACCCGCCAAAGACTTCCCTGTTAAAGAAATTCCCCCAGCGCCCGATAATCTGTCCTAAAATCAATCCATACACGCCGCAGTCTCCAATCTGATACGGGGAGAGCTTCTTGATCTTCGCATACACAAAAAGCGTGATAAAGGCGGCAATCACTGCTCCATAGATGGCAAGTCCGCCCCTTCTTAGATTGAAAATACTCAGAAGGTCTTTCCTGTAGAGATCCCATGAAAAGACCACATAGTAAATCCTCGCCCCGATGATCGAGAAAATCACCGCATAGATGCCAAAATCCCAGATAATATCCGTATCCATCCCCTCTGCTTTTGCCATTCGCTCCGCCATCAGCACCCCCAGAATGACGCCGATGCCGATGATCATACCGTAAAATGCAATCTCGAAACCAAAGATGGAAAAACTTTTTGGCAGATTTTCCAGATAAATTCCCAGATGCGGAAAGGCGATATCATTTACTCCCATTGTATCAGGCATATCTTTTTACCTCACTGAATTATTTTTATACATTAAAGCGGAACAAGATCACATCTCCATCCTTCACAACGTACTCCTTGCCCTCCAGACCGACAAGTCCCTTGTCTCTTGCTGCCGCAAGAGAGCCATTTTCCAGCAAATCTTTGTAATTTACAACCTCTGCCCGAATAAAACCGCGCTCGAAATCCGTGTGAATCTTGCCTGCCGCCTGCGGTGCCTTGGTGCCGACCCGAATCGTCCATGCGCGGCATTCATCCTCGCCTGCCGTGAGGAAGCTAATCAGCCCCAGCAGCCTGTAGCTTGCAGCTATCAACTTGTCAAGCCCGGACTCCTTCAACCCTAAATCCTCAAGGAACATGGTCTTTTCATCCTCTTCAAGCTCAGCGATCTCCTGCTCAATCTGGGCGCAGATCACAAAGACCTCAAAGCCTTCCTCCGCCGCATACGCCCGGACTGCCTTCACGCCCTCGTTGTCTGCACCATCATTTGCAAGATCTTCCTCCGCCACGTTTGCGGCAAAGATGACAGGTTTATCTGTTAGTAAATTATACCCCGTTCTCCACAAAACTTCCTCGTCATCTTCAGTCACAAAGCTTTTTGCCATTCTGCCCTCTTCTAAGTGCGCTTTGATGCGCTCTGCAAGCGCAAGCTCCTTTGCCTGTGTCTTGTCATTTTTCGCGCCTCTGGACACTTTGGCAATCCGTCTCTCAAGGATCTCAATGTCCGAGAAAATCAGCTCCAAATTGATCGTCTCAATATCCCGCAGCGGGTTGATGCTACCGTCTACATGCACAATATTTGAATCCTCAAAACATCTCACGACATGGACAATCGCATCGACCTCGCGGATATTGGCAAGAAACTGGTTGCCAAGCCCCTCTCCTTTTGACGCGCCCTTGACCAGCCCCGCGATATCGACAAACTCGATCACAGCAGGCGTCACTTTTTTGGTGTGATACAGCTCACCCAAAAGCCGGATCCGCTCATCGGGCACAGTCACCACGCCCACATTGGGGTCTATCGTGCAGAACGGATAGTTTGCCGACTCTGCGCCTGCCTTTGTCAGGGAATTAAACAATGTACTCTTTCCTACGTTTGGGAGTCCTACGATTCCTAGTTTCATTTTATACAATTATCCTCCTTAAAAGCCCTTGTTTTCTAAATTCTTATTCTTCTATTCACAGTGCTCTACACAGCTTCCATATACCTTAAAAAGTCTTTCACATTCCTCTCGATATCGCCCTTAAAGATCGCAGAGCCGGTGACGATCACGTTTGCTCCGGCATCGAGGTTCATCTTGAGGTTGCCAAGCGTCACGCCGCCGTCAATTTCAAGTTTGACATCGGGATAGTGCTGGTTGATGATGCCGCGCATCTCCTTGATCTTATCAACACAGTCCATGATGTAGCTCTGTCCGCCAAAGCCGGGCTGAACCGTCATAATCAGCACCATGTCCACCAAATCCATGTAGGGAAGCACCGCGCTCACAGGCGTCTTTGGATTGATGGCAAGTCCTGTCTTAGCCCCGAGTGCATGAATCTTTGAGAGTGTCTCGGGGATACAGTTACACGCCTCTACATGGATTGTCACACCGTCTGCGCCCAGCCGAATCAATTCTTCGATATAGCGCTCTGGCTGCTCCACCATCATATGTACATCCATAAAAAGTTTTGATTTCTTCCGCACGCATTCAAGGACAGGCATTCCAAAGGATATGGACGGCACAAACATTCCATCCATGACATCAATATGCAGATACGGCGCACCGGACTGCTCCACCAGTGCGATCTGCTTTCCAAGTTCCCAAAAATCAGCCGCCAGTATTGAGGGACATAAATAATTCATCTTAGTATTTCCTCTTTTCTTTTTCTTTTAACTCTTCATAAAAAGTAACGTAGTTTTCATATCGGACTTTGCTGATACGGTTTTCTCCTAATGCTTCCCTGACACCGCACACCGGTTCATGAATGTGGGCACAGGTCATAAATTTACACTGTGTCTCATAGGGTTCAAACTCTGGATAATATGCTTTTAACTCCTCCTTCCCCATATCAAACAGGGAGAGTGAGCTAAATCCCGGCGTATCCATGATGTAAGTACTGTCTGAGACGGCGATCAGCTCAGAATGCCTTGTCGTGTGTTTTCCGCGCGCAATCTTCTCACTGATCGCCCCAGTCTCCATCTGTTTTCCCTTTTGCAGACAGTTCACCAGCGAGGACTTACCCACACCGCTAGGACCTGCGACTGCTGTGGTTTTTCCATGTAGTACTGCTGCAAGCTCGTCAATGCCTTCTTTTTTTTCGGCGCTCACAAACAGGATACTGCATCCGCTGTCCTTATATATCTTTTGAATGCACTCCTGCTGCCCTGCATCCGAGAGATCTTGTTTGTTGAAACACAGGATACATTCCAGCCCCTGCCTGCGCATCATGATCAGAAAGCGATCCAGCAGGTTGTAATTCGGTTCAGGTTTTGTCATGGCAAAAATGAGCAGCGCCTGATCAATATTTGCCACTGCGGGACGTATGAGCGCATTTTTTCTCGGCAGAATCTGTGTGATATTTCCCTCGGCATCTTTGACATGCGTAACCTCCATATCCACATCATCGCCCACAAGCGGTTTCCTATTTTCTTTTCGAAAGATTCCCTTTGCCTTGCATTCATAAATTCCCTCATTGGGGACATGAACGTAATAAAAGCCTGCGATTCCCTTTATAATTTTTCCCTGCATACCCCTACCTGCATATTCTTTACCATCTTAAAATGCTTAATTTTTTGTAAACTGTACACTGCGCGAATCATTTTTGGGTTCTGCGACTACCTGCGTTGTCTGGTTGCCGTCCGCGTCCAGTATCGGCACCTCCTTGTTGGCAAGATAGGTGACAATCACTGTCCCATACGCAGATGAAACCTTCAAGTCATTGATATTGATCGACACTGGAAAAGCAGTGACATTCTGAGCGGACCACAGGACCTCCGCCCCGTCAGCCGTCATAAGATGCACCTCCGCCGGTCCGCCTATATAATCTGCGGGTGCCTCCACAGTCAGACGGCAGCTATAGGTCGCCGTCTCACTTCCGATGCTGACCTTTAGATCGACCTTCGCCCCCACAAGAACATTTGTCCCCGCCTCATAACTCTGATAACAGATTTGTCCTGCGGGATAATCTGAGCTGTACGACTCCTCGATATCATTGACCACAAATCCGGCAGCTTCAAGCACACTGACCGCGGCATCCTTTGAATTGCCCAGCACCTGCGGCATACGTGCCTCCGCGCCGTCTCCGCCCGCACTCAGGACAATCGTCACCTCCGACTCGATCGGTGCAATGCTGTCTCCTTCGGGTGACTGTGAAATAATAGTCCCCTTGGCGTACTCTGCCGAACTCTGCTGTGTCTTAATCACCTTGAAACCCTCTTTGGTCAGCGCCGCGGTTCCCTCTGCCTCCGACATTCCCTCGACTGCCGGAACGTGAATCCCGTCTCCGCCCGCACTGACGGTGAGAATGATCGTCGTATTCTTGAGAATCTTGTCATTGGCAAGCACTTTCTGTCCATCCTCAAGCGCTGCCGAGATCACTTTATTTTTTGCGTATTGCGCCGATTCCGTAAATGTTGTCTTGCATCCAAGCCCAACTGCATTCAGGGACTGTTTGATCTCGTCGAGCTCATGGCCTTCAAACTCGGGCATCACCGCGCGCTCTGCATCACTGCTGCTGCCCGGACTCTGCGAGGACGCATTGCCAATCTGCTCAAAGATACCGGTCGCCTGCCCCACAAAATACAGCAGGATACAGCCTATAATCACTGCCGCAATCACCGTGAGCACTGTCTTAAAGCCCTCTGCCTTTGGATTGTAGTCATACTCATTCTTACCGAGGTTTTCAGGGTACTCATAATCGTCATACACATATCCGCCCTTTCGCACATTCTGCCTGTTGACGACCTCCTGCTCATAATCTTCCTCATAGTAATCATAAGCTTTGTTTGCCCTGCTTTGGCTGGTCTTTCCCGCTGTATTGGACTGTGGCTTTTTCTTCTTGCCGGCTGTAGCCTGCTTCTTCTTAGCCTCTGGCTTCTTCTGATCTGCCTTTTTATTTTCCGGCTTTTTCGCTTGCGGTTTCTCCGGTTTCTTCTCCGTCTTTCTCGCACCTGCACTGTTTGGGGCTGCTTTTGCCGGTTTCTGACGATTGGTTTTTGACGGCTGCTCCATCACCACCTCGCCATAATAGTCGTCATCCTCATAGTATGCAGTGCCGTAGGCATCCATCTCATAACGGCTGCTGCCTCTTGTGTTTGACGATGCCTGCATATCCTGACCGGGCATCGTTTCCAGCTGCTCCTCCTCCGCATAAGCCTCTCTGCGCGGCACCCTGTCCTCCCAGACAGTGTCAAGCACTGCGGGCATAGGGATCGGTTCTGGCGAGGAGGGGACAATCTTGGTCTTTCCCGCCTCATCCTCCGTGTCTACCTGCGCGATCGCTGCATCGGGATTAATCAGAGAATGCTTCAGGTCTGCAATCATCTCTCCCATACTCTGATACCGCCTGTCAGCGCTCTTCTGCGTACATTTCATGACAATATTTTCGACGCTCACCGGAATCTCTGGCACAAAGTCCCTCAGATACGGCATAGGGTCCTGAATATGCTTGATCGCGATTGCCACGGTGGTATCCCCATTAAAAGGAACACGTCCTGTCAGCATCTCAAACATGGTGATACCCATCGAATAAATATCGCTCTTCTCATCAGAAAATCCACCTCTGGCCTGCTCCGGCGAAGTATAGTGGACAGAACCCATTACATTCGAAGTGATCGTGTTGCTGGACGCTGCTTTGGCAATGCCAAAATCCGTCACCTTCACCTTACCCTCTTTGGATATCATGATGTTTTGAGGCTTGATATCCCTATGTATAATATGGTTATTGTGCGCCGCCTCAATGCCCATGGCAACCTGTATTGCAATACTGATGGCTTCCTTGGTCGTCAGCCGTACTTTCTTTTCGATATATTTTTTGAGTGTGATGCCCTCCACCAGCTCCATCACGATATAATGAATGCCATTTTCCTCCCCGACATCGTATACATTCACGATATTGGGATGCATGAGTCCCGCGGCAGCCTGTGCCTCCACGCGGAATTTTGACACGAAATTCCTGTTTTCAGAAAACTCCTGCTTTAACACCTTCACAGCTACAAAGCGGTTCAGCTTTTGATCTTTTGCCTTATATACATCCGACATCCCGCCAGTGCCAATCTTCTCAAGCACCTCATAGCGACCGCCGATCAGCATTCCCAACTTAATCATTCTGACCTCCAAACGGTTCCACAAGAACCACAGCTATATTGTCACGTCCGCCATTTTCATTGGCAGCTTCGATCAGGCGCCTCCCGGCTTCCTCTAAGCTGCTGCTGTCCATGATAATCCTGTGTATCTGGTCATCCTTGAGCATATTGGTAAGTCCGTCTGTGCAGAGCAGCAGCTTTTCCGCCGGCCCGATATGCACATCAAAAAAATCCACAAGCACATACTCTTTGACACCGATTGCTCTTGTGATAATGTTTTTGTCTGGATGTACTCTCGCTGCTTCCCTGTCAATTCCTCCCATGTCAACCATTTCTTCGACTAGAGAGTGGTCCTTGGTGATCTGTGTGATAAAGTCGTTGATGACATACATTCTGCTGTCTCCGACGTTCGCCACTGTCACATGACGACCCTCAAACGTGACTGCGACAAATGTCGTACCCATTCCTTTATACTTACTGTTGTGTCTGGAGATCTGATTGATGTGCGTGTTGGCATCGTCAATTGCTTTTTGCAGGATATTCTCTGCGTCATACTCATCTGTGCACTGTTCAATCGCTGACACAGCCTTCTCCACCGCATGTTTTGACGCATAGTCCCCTGCATTATGTCCTCCCATACCATCTGCCACTATAAAAAGGTTTGGAAGATTTCCCACTGGCTTATCCGAAGTATATAGATAGTCCTCGTTTATTTCCCGTCTCCTGCCTATATCCGTTATAGAAAATAACTTCACTTTTTCTCCTCCAATCAGTGAAAGCGAAACTTCTTTCACACTTCCTCTTATATTAGCACATGTATCATCTTAATTCAAGTCTCCAAACCGTCTCCTAAGCTGGCCGCATGCCCCGTCAATATCTCTGCCCATCTCTCTGCGGACGGTTGCATTGATATGCCTTTTCTCCAAACGGGTCTGGAAACTTTGCACATCCCGGCGTTTCGACGCGGTGTACTCACGCTCTTTGATCGGGTTGACGGGAATGAGATTGACATGGCAGTTTAAACCGCCCACAAGGCGGCACAAATTTTCTGCGTCTGCCTCTGTGTCATTGACACCGCCCACAAGGCTGTACTCAAACGTGATGCGCCTGCCTGTCTGGTCAAAATAATAGCGGCAGGCATCTAGGACCTCATCCATTGCATATTTCTTTGCTACCGGCATCAGTTCCTGCCGTTTCTCCTGTGTGGAGCCGTGCAGGGACAGTGCCAGCGTAATCTGTAACTTTTCATCTGCAAGCCGTCTCATATTCTCCACGATGCCACAGGTTGAGACGGTAATGTTGCGCTGGCTGATATGGAGTCCATTTTCATCCGAGATAAGCTGCAAAAAACGGAGCAGATTCTCATAATTGTCGAGCGGTTCCCCCGTGCCCATCACAACGACATTCGAAACGCGCTTTTTAGTATCTCTCTGGATCGCATAGATCTGGTCGAGCATCTCTGAGGGCGTCAGATTTCTCTCTAGTCCGTCAAGCGTCGAGGCACAGAACCGGCACCCCATACGGCACCCCACCTGAGAGGAGATACACACAGAATTTCCATGATGGTACTGCATCCAGACACTCTCGACATAGTTTCCGTCTGCCAGTGCAAAGAGATATTTTTTCGTGCCATCTAGCTTGGAGGTCTGCACCGTCTCTTCTCTCAGCGATATATATGGATACTGCTTCCTGAGCTGTTCTTGCAGGTTTTTGGGCAGATTGGTCATCTCGTCATAGCTCCTTGCAAGCTTCACATGCATCCACTCATAGAGCTGTTTTGCGCGAAAAGGTTTCTCTCCCATCGCCTCGACCACCTGCCTTACTTCCGGCAGTGTCATTGACTTGATATCAAATGCCTTGTTCTCCATCACTTTGTACTCCATTGCTATCATTTTCCGCTGCTGTCTTCCTGCCTGCACAGCACACTCATAAAAAATCCATCGGTATCGTGTACGCCCGGCAGCAATTGCAGATATCCGTTCCTAGTAGTCTCGCTATGTAAGCAGGCTGGCAGCGCATCATCAAGAGACAACGGCGTTAATTGAAATTCATCCCGCAGCCATGCAAACTGCCGTTCATTTTCCTCTTGGCTGATCGTACAGGTGCTAAACAGCAGCCGCCCGCCCGGCTTGAGATACCGCACTGCCACTGCAAGAATCCGCTTTTGTAGCACCGTGATATCCTCGATTGCCTTCTGCGTTATGTTGTATTTGATATCGCGCTTTTTACCGATGACGCCAAGACCTGAACAGGGGACATCAGCAATCACAAAATCCACTGTTCCCACAAGCGTTTCGTCCTCCACTGTGGCATCCGCAGTCTCTGCTGTCATATGCCTCAAACCGCACCTGCCAAAATTCTCAAGCATTCGCGCTACTTTGTCTGTAGAGAGGTCGCGGGATACAATTGAATACGGAATCGAATGCAAAGCACAGCACGTTTCCAAAATATCTGCCGCAAGCATGGACTTTCCGCCCGGTGCCGCACACAAGTCAAGCACCCGCACCGGCATCTTGTCCACATAGCGCTCCATGCCAAGCGCCATGACTGAGAGGATGGAGCTGACATCCTGCACCACAAAGGCGCCCTCATGATAATACGGCAGCCTTGTGATATCATCTGTTCCTGATACGCTGTATGCGCAGGACAGATACGGATGCTGCACCATCGTGCCGCCCTGTGCTGTGATCGCCTGCTGCACTGCCTGTACTGCCGCTTCCAAAGTAAGTTCAGGAAGCGCTGGCACCGGACGAAAGCGGATTGTCACTGGATGCTCTTCTAAAAGCCCTGCCAGCACCTTTTCAGTCCTCTCTAACCCAAGCTGTTCTATCCACATGTCTACAATCCACGCTGGCATAGAATACTTGACAGACAGGCTTGTGTATGTCAGACTGCCCTTATTGCGCGCAATGTTTCTGAGCACGCCGTTGACAAAACCCTTCAGGGAGGCAAATCCCTTTTTTTGCGCAAGTTTTACTGCTTCATTGCAGGCTGCTGCATCAGGCACTGCATCCATGTACAAAATCTGATACACACTCATGCGCAGTATCACACGGATGACCTTTTTCATCTTGCCTGCCTTTACGCTAGAATACTGGTCAATCACATAATCCAGCTCGATCTGGCGCTCCAAAGTACCCTCATAGAGCCGTTTGATAAAGGCTTTCTCCTGCTGCGTCAGATAATTATATTTATGGAGCACATCCCGCACAAGAAGATGGGAATATACATGCTCTGTCAAAAGCATTTCCAGCACAATCATGCGCTGGTTTGTGCCCTGTGTCTTAGTTTGTCCCTGTATCATCTTAATCATCCCGTCTGCCAAACAGCATCAGAAGCCGCAATAGCTGCAAGATTGCCGCCGCTGCCGCCGCAACATACGTGTACGCTGCCGCCTTCAATACCTTGGCGCTCTTTTTGCGCTCATCACTTGTCACAATCCCATACTGCTCGATGCAGGCAAGCGCCCGCCTTGAGGCATCAAACTCCACCGGAAGTGTCGCCACCTGAAAAAGCACTGCAAGGGAAAATACCCAGATTCCAATATTGACCAGTATGGGATTGCTGCCCAAAAGCAGCCCGACAAGAATGATCGGAATCCCTAGCTTCGACCCAATATTTGCCGCCGGAACCAGCGCTGTTCTGAAATTAAGCGGCGCATACCCTTCATGGTGCTGCATGACATGTCCGCACTCATGTGCTGCCACTCCGATCGCAGCGACAGAGGTGGAGCCATATACGCTGTCCGACAGCCGCACCACCTTTTTCGTCGGGTCATAGTGGTCGGTCAGATTTCCTCTGATATGCTCTACCCGCACATCATGGATGCCCCTGCTGCGAAGAATTGCCTCCGCGGTCTGTGCGCCTGTCATACCAGACATACTCCGCACTCTTGCATATTTGTTAAATGTCGAATTGACCCGCGCAGAAGCGATCATACTGAGCACTGCACCGATCAATACTAAGATATACGTAGGTTCAAAATAATATCCAAAACCAAATGGCATAGCTTCTCCCTTCTTGTTATCAACCCAAACGCATTCCCGCTTTCCACGGATTCCCCAGCAGAAAACTCTTGGTATCCATGCGTTTTTTCCCTTCTAGCTGCAATTCATAGATTCTCAAATTTCCAGCGCCGCAGGCTACATCAAAAAAGTCTTTTCCCACCGAAACAATTGTCCCGGGCTGCTGTGTATCTCCCGCTGCCGTCTCCACCGCATCACTGCGCCAGATTTTGACTGTTTTTCCCTGACAGCATGTATAGGCGCTCGGCCACGGATTCAGCCCACGGACAAGCCGCTCCACCGAGACGGCATCGCGGGTCCAGTCGATCTTTCCCTGCGATTTATCCATCATTTTGACATAGCTTGCAAGGCTTTCTTCCTGCTTTGCCGGTGTCACTTCCCCCCGCTCAAGCTTTGGAAGTGTCTCCACTATCAGCGCCGCCCCCGCCTGAGAGAGCTTGTCAAACAAAGTCTGCGCTGTCTCCTTCTCTTCTATGATAACCTTTTTCTGCGTAAGTATGTCTCCAGTATCAATTCCGGCATCCATCTGCATAATCGTGACGCCTGTCTCCTGTTCCCCGTCAATAATGCACTGGTTGATCGGCGCCGCTCCTCTGTATTTGGGCAGCAGGGATGCATGGATATTAACGCAGCCAAACCGCGGCAGTTCTAATATTTCTTTTGACAAAATCTGGCCAAACGCAGCCACCACATAGACATCTGCCTCATATTTTCGCAGTTCCTCTATTGCCTCCGGCGCCTTGATCTTAACAGGCTGCAAGACCACAATCCCGTGTCTGGCAGCGCATTCCTTCACCGGAGTACACTGCACCTGACCGCTTCTTCCCTTCGCCCTGTCTGGCTGTGTCACCACAGCAGTCACCTCATGGCCTGCTTCGATCAGCGCCTCTAGCGCCGCCGCCGCATAGTCTGGCGTCCCCATAAAAATGATCTTCATCTACTCTTCTTCCTCCACCATTTCCACATCCATCAGCGGGCCTTCTACTTTCTCCACAAAAAGATGCCCGTCAAGATGCTCGATCTCATGCACCAGCGCTCTGGCAAGAAGCTCCTCGCCCTCAATCTCAAACTCATTCAATTCCTCGTCCTGTGCAACGGCCTTGACATAATTCGGTCTCGTCACTGAACCCGTCTTTCCCGGCACACTCAGGCACGCCTCATTCCCGGTCTGCTCCCCGCTGACCTCCAAAATACGGGGATTGATCAGCAAAATCGGATCATCTCCTGTATCTATCACAACGATTCTCTTTAACACGCCGACCTGCACTGCTGCCAGCCCGACACCGTTTGCTTCGTACATTGTCTCAAACATATCATCAATCAAGTCCTGCACTCTTGGCGTGATCTCCTTCACTTCCTTTGAAATCTTATTCAATACGGGATCTCCTATCTCTCTGATTGTTCTGATTGCCATACTATTATCCTTCCCTTTCTATTATATATAACTGAATTTTGTTTAATATTGATTCATTGGGTCAAAATCAAACTGCACGCTGTCCGTGTTCCACTGCATTGCATGGATTGTCTGCTCCAGCACATCTTTGACTGCTGTCAATACCTGATACTCCCTGTGCTTGATATAAAAAATATAGCGGTATATATCATTGATTTTTCCTATACAGGCTTCTGTCGGCCCGATCATGACCAGTCTCTTATCGTCAAACTGCCGCCTCACCTGTTCTGCCAGCGCCTGTGCCTGCATGGCACCTGCCTTCTCATTATCCGCCAGCACAAGCACTGCCATCATATGCGCCACTGGCGGATACATCATCAGATCGCGGTAGGCAATTTCCTCCGCAAAGAAATGCTCATAGTCCTGATTGGCGGCATGGACGACCGCATAGTGCTCCGGCTGATAGGTCTGTATCACAACCTCCCCGGGAAGCGTGCTCCTGCCCGCCCTGCCCGCCGCCTGTGTGAGCAGCTGAAAGGTGCGCTCTCCTGCCCTGTAATCTCCTGCATGGAGCGACATATCCGCTGCCAGAATGCCCACCAACGTAACCTTTGCAAAATCATGTCCCTTCACGATCATCTGTGTGCCGACAAGGATGTCCGCCTCCTCATGCGCAAACTGAGACAAAATCTGCTCATAGCTGTCCTTGCTCTTGGTCGTATCTGCATCCATTCGAAGCACGCGCGCCGCCGGAAACTCTCTGTGCAGAAGCTCCTCAATCTGCTGTGTGCCCGCCCGGAATCCAAGAATATATTTTGAGCCGCACACCGGGCAGTTCGTGACCCCCGGCGTGTTGTAGCCACAATAATGACAAACCAGCCTGCTCTCGTTCCTGTAGCGGTCTGTATGCTCTGACAGGGACACATCACAGTGCGGGCACTTCATGACATGCCCGCAGGCGCGACAGGATACAAACCCCGCATACCCCCTGCGGTTGATAAAAAGAATGGTCTGCTCTCCCCTTTTTAACCGGTCATTGATGAGCCCATAAAGCCGCCTGCTAAAAATCGAGCGGTTTCCGCTCTTGAGCTCGCTGCGCAAATCCTCCACATAGACACGGGGCAGCTGCCCGCCTGCAAGCCGTTCCTTCAGTGTAAAAAGCTTGAGCTCCCCTTTTTTTGCTCTGTAATAAGACTCCACCGACGGCGTAGCCGAGCCTAGAACCAAACTGGCATTCTTCATGCGGCATAACTCCCCTGCCACCTCGCGCGCGTGATACTTTGGCATACTTTCACTCTTGTAACTGTTCTCATGCTCCTCATCAATAATCACAAGCCCGAGCCGTTCAAACGGGGTGAAAAGCGCCGACCGCGGGCCAATCATAATGTCAATATCCCCGCGCGCTGCCCGCTCATACTGGTCTGAGCGCTCCCCTGCTGAGAGCCGCGAGTTCATCACGGACACCCTGTCACCAAAGCGCCGGTAGAACCGCATAAGCGTCTGGTACGTGAGCGCGATCTCCGGGATCAGCATGATCGCCTGCCTGCCCTCGACCATCATCTGCTCGATCAATTCCATATAAACTTCGGTCTTGCCGCTTCCTGTCACCCCATGAATCAGATAGGTCCTGCGGACATCTGCCCTGAAATCATGCAGAATGCTGTCCACAATCGCCTGCTGGTTCTCAGAGAGCTGTTTTTTCTGCCAGCTATTCAAAACTGCTATGTTTTCCGGCAGCACATTCCGATAAGTGCCCTCCGCCTGCACTTCGATCAATTCTGCCTTTTCCAGCGCCTGTATGGTCTGCCCTGTGACATTGAGCTTCCCTGTGACCAGAGGCTGCGGCAGCGCAGGCTGTCTGGCAAGCTCCTGCATCAGCCGCGCTTTGGCGTTTTGATGTTTTTGTGCAAATTCTTCCGCTCTCGCCGCGGCTGTCTCAGTATCCACCTTGCAGACAATCGTCTTTCTGACTACCTGCTTTAACTTCTTTTTGACTGGAAGAACCGTCTTTAGCGCAGCGATCATGGTAGAGCCGTAATTTTCCCGAATCCACCATGCCAGCTTCATCGAATCGCTCTGCGCGCTGACGCCGTCCTTCACAATGGAATCCACCGCTTTTAATTTGTGCTCGTCATACTCTGCGCGGTCCGTAATCTCCATGACATACCCTTTTATCCGCTTATTCCCCAGCCCAAACGGAATCATCACCGCCATTCCGACCTCCAGCTGTCCCATCAGCGCCTCCGGGATGCGGTACTGAAAAGGCCGGTCAACCTTCTCATGAGATATATCCACGATAATATTCGCAAATCTGCCTGTCATTGAATCTCTTATCTCCTGTCCAGAATCTCCTGAATGATCACCCGCTCATCCATCGGATACTTTACACCCTTGATCTCCTGATAATCCTCGTGCCCTTTTCCTGCCAGCACGATGATATCCCCCTTTTCTCCGTGTGTGATGGCGTACTGTATCGCCTCCCTGCGGTCACAGATCTCGATATACTTACCGTCTGTCTTGTCAATGCCGGTCTTGATATCTTCGATAATGTCCTGCGGTTCCTCGAATCGCGGATTGTCCGATGTGATGATCGTAAAGTCTGCCAGCCTGCCGCTGACCTCCCCCATCTCAAAGCGCCTGAGCTTCGAGCGGTTGCCGCCGCAGCCAAACAGACATACCAGACGGTTAGGATGATACTCCCTCAGTGTGGCAAGCAGGCTTTCAAGCGCCATCGCATTGTGGGCATAATCAATCATCAGCGTAAAGTCCTCCGACACCTTTACCATCTCAATCCTGCCCTTTACCTTTGCCCGCAGAAGCGCATTCTTGATATCCTGTTCCTTCACGCCAAAATGGCGGCAGATTGCAATCGCTGTCAGTGCATTGTATGCGCTGAACTTGCCGGGAATATCCGTCTCGATCTCCATATTCAAAAGCCCTGACACCTTAAAATCAATCCCCAGATACCCAGCGCCTGTCACCAACTTTAAGTCACTCCCGCGCAGATCCGCCTCTGCGTCAAACCCATACGTTTCCAGTGTACAGGTGTGCCCCGCCGTAATCTCGCGCCAGTGCGAATCGTCACAGTTGACGATCCCTACCCTGCACTGGCGAAACAGCATCGCCTTGCAAGCCAGATACTCGTCAAAGTCTGCATGTTCTCCCGGTGCGATATGATCGGGCTCAATGTTGGTAAAAATACCATAATCAAAGACAAATCCCTGTGTGCGGTGCATCTTGAAGCCTTGCGAGGACGCCTCCATCACCACCACCTGACAGCCTGCTTCCTTCATTTCCTTAAAATACTGCTGCAAATCATAAGACTCGGGCGTCGTATGAGATGAAGGAATCACTTTCTCTCCGATAATTGTCTCGATGGTTCCCACCAGACCGACCTTATATCCTGCTCTTTCCAAAATATACTTGACAAAGTACGCTGTCGTCGTCTTTCCCTTCGTGCCTGTCACACCGATGATCTTCATGCTCTCTGCCGGATTGCCAAAATAGTTTGCCGAGAGAAACGCCATCGCATAACGGGTGTCCTCCACCTTGATCACCGTGATGTCCGCCCCTGCCGGAAGCGCTACCTCCTGACTGACCACAAGCACCGCAGCACCTTTGTTCACTGCCTCTGCCGCCGCTGTGTGCCCATCAAAATTTGCGCCCTGTATGCATATAAAAAGACAGTCCTTTGTAATCTCTCTCGAGTCCTTTACTACCTCAGATACCTCAACATCTGTACTGCCTTTGATACATTCATATTCAAAGCCTCTAAGCAACTCCCTGCACTGAACCATATCACTCACCCGCCCCTTTGATTTCTTTCCTTATTAATAGACTCTACCCTAAAGAATACCATATCCACCTCGTTTTATCAAGAAAATTCAGTATACAAAAAAACAGATGTATTTTACGCACCGCATAATATACATCTGTTTTTTCTATAATATATGACTTTCTTTCCTATATGTTTACATTTTTCAATAATTTCTCATCCAGCATTTTTTCATAACATCCAAGCTTCACAGAAAACAAAAACAGTTCGCTGCCAAACTGATACTGCTCTGACAGCTCTGGCCCGCAGCTGTTTGAACCGATGCCATTCTGCGCATAATCAAGACACAACACCGTGCTGTCAGATGCTTCCAGCTCATAGTCATGTGCCTTCTGCTCTAGCTCCTCCTGTGTATAAATAGAACCGTTAAAGGAAAAAGGATGACTCGACGACGCCCCAAAAACAAACCTGCCGTCTGAGAGCAGCACATAGTCACAGTCCATATGGCTGCCATTCTCCTGCGGTCGGATATAGGGCTCATGCAGGTCCATCACCTTTGCGCGGTACATCCCATGGCTTGCCGCCCTGTGTTTGTCTGCGTAACTCTCCCACGGTCCCATGCCATAATACAACACGTCATCGAACTCTTTCTTTAGAAAAAGGCGAATGCCAAACCGCGGCAGGACTGGAAACTCCATGTTGCGCTTCACCAAAAAATCTGCACAAATTCCGCCGCTATGATCAATTCTCCATGTCATCTGCACATCCATCATGCGCTGTAAGGTATCTGCCAGCATAGATGCCGCACTGCTGATTATCACACTTTCGCCAGTCTGACAGACCACCGTCTCATACGCCCTTGTATATGCATGGTCATAGCGCGCCCACTTCCACTCTTTTTTCAGATACATATCATTGTCTGTCGGTGCACGCCAGATATTCAGCTCCATCGGACGGTCCAGATAGGCCTTCCCCGCATAATGAAGCTGCGAAAAAAGTCCTGTGCGTTTATCCAAAATATAGGAAAATTTCTCCCCTGCGCAGCCGACTTCAGTCTCTGTCTCCCAGACCTTCATTTTCTCTGCCTCTGGTCTGGCATACTCCATCAACTGCACTGCCGTCTGGTTTCTGCAATCCTCTGTGCCAAGAGGCACCTCGTCAAATCCCAGAAGCGTTCCCACCGGAACCAGCTCTGTTTCCTTTCTTAGATGATAGTACACCTTGAGATAAGAACGCCCCTGACGCGGTACTGCAATATCCATGCAAGTGCTGCCAACCTCACCGGGTTTTACAGAAAATGGCATCAGAACGCCCGCCTCCACACAGACTCCGTCACAGTTGACTTCATACCGAAGCTCAATATATACCGCCAAATCTGTAAACTCCATATAACTTCTGACTTTCAGCTCCTGCGTCCGCTGCTCAAACGACACGACTCTGGCTGGACGATGCACATTCTTGTACTCCAATAACCCAGTATGCGGTGTACGGTCAGGATACACCAAACCATCCACACAGAAATTTCCATCATGGATTGTCTCACCATGATCTCCGCCATAATGATAAACCGGCTTCCCGTCGGGGGTCTCTCTGTGTGCAATCGCATGATCGCACCACTCCCACACAAATCCGCCGCACAGAACTGCATTCTGGTCTATCAGCTCAAAATAATCCTCAAAGTCCCCCGGTCCATTGCCCATGGAATGACAGTATTCGCATAAAAGAAACGGCTTCTGAGGCTGGTTTTTCAAATAAGCATGAATCTCCTCCAAAGGAGGGTACATTCTGCTGTACAAATCCAGATTCGAATAATCATACTGCTTATCCCGATTGCGGTATCTGGCACTCTCATAATGTGTCAGCCGCGTGCTGTCAAATGTCTTTGTCCAGTGCAGCGCCCGCTCAAAATTGCATCCATAAGCGCTCTCATTCCCCATAGACCAGATCACCACGCAGGGGCGGTTCTTGTCCCGGTGGACACAGAGCTGCACGCGGTCTAAAATCGCTGCCTCCCACGCTGGATTATCTGCAATCGGTTCATTCCAGTGATGAAATTTATTGGCATCACTGCAATCTTTATAAAAAATCTCACAAGGCCCGTGGCTCTCAATGTCCGCCTCGTCTATCACCATAAAACCATACTTGTCACAAAGCTCATAAAAAACAGGGGCATTGGGATAATGGCTTGTGCGGACTGCATTGAAATTATGCTGTTTCATCAGTGTCAAATCCCGCCTCATCTGTTCCAAACTGACTGCCGGCCCTGTAACCGGATCAGAATCATGCCTGTTTACGCCGCGGAATTTGATGGCTTTTCCATTCAAAAATACACACTTGTCCCTGATATAAATCTCACGTATCCCCACCCTGTCCGTGATGGTCTCCGCTTCTGTCATGAGCACAATCTTATATAAATAGGGCTCTTCTGTATTCCATAAAACGGCATCTGCTATTTCCAAAGTAACCTCTGCGGTGTTCTTATGCGCCGCCTCCTTCACATCCATCTTACACGCCAACATGCCATCCGCACGATATATGCATACCTTTGTCGGAATGACTTCATCAAAATATGTAAGCTGGACTGAAATCTCTGCCGTTCCCTCTTTGATACCTGTCCCAATTGCAGTTCTGATAAAATAATCCCGCACTGCCTGTTTTGGACGTTTTAACAAATAGACATCACGGAAAATGCCGCTCATGCGGAATTTGTCCTGATCTTCCAGATAACTTCCGTCGCACCACTTTAACACCAGCACTGCCAGTCGATTCCTTCCCTCTGAAACCAGACTGCTCACATCAAATTCACTTGTCGCGTGGGACACCTGACTGTAGCCGACATATGTGCCGTTCAGCCACACATAAAAACAGGAATCCACCCCCTCAAAATTCAGATAGACCTTGGGCGCCTTCCAGTCACTATGATAGTCAAATGTATACACATAAGTGCCGCAGGGATTATCCTGTGGCACATAGGGCGGATCAAACGGAAACGGATAGCGGATATTCGTGTACTGGTGCGTATCATACCCCTCCATCTGCCATGTACTAGGGACATTGATTAAGGCATCGCCCGCGTTGTCATAATCCGGCGCATAAAATGCATCCTTCAGCTCACCGACGCTGCTGTAATAATGAAACTTCCATTTTCCATTGAACAGCTGCATACGGTCAGATGCCTCACGCTTTCCGGCAAATGTGTCCACCTGCCCCGAAGCAGGGATATAGTACGCCCGCGCCGGCATTGTATTTTCATGCAGAATCTTTAGATCTTCGTAATATCTTGGTATCATCACTGTGGCCCTCCCGAGTTGTGACGGATGTTATTTTGCTCTCATTTCATTATATTTTCTAAAAATACAATCTTCCATAAACTACATTAGACAAAACATGCACATAATGATACAATAAAACTTACATGAAGCAGCATTCCATCCATTCGGGAATGCCAAAACACGAGAGGAGCATGTCAGATGTACATTAACTCAGCCTATTTAAACAATTCACTTGTAGATTTTATGGACAAGAGTAAACCACTCATTGTAGGCAGCTGTGGTACCTATCATTTATTTACCCATCCCCGTCTGCCAACCTACCGCCCCAAGGGACGGCTGGATTTCCAGATCTTATATGTCGCCTCTGGGAAAGCACACTTTTACTTTAATGACGATGGCACAGACACTGTGGTGCACGCCGGAAACATGGTCGTATTCCGCCCCAAAGAGCCGCAGAAATACGAATATTTTGGCATCGACCAGACAGAAGTATACTGGGTTCATTTTTCGGGAAGTGACATCAAGAACATGCTCCGCGGTTATGGCATCACAGACAACATGCATGTCATCAACACTGGAACTTCACTGGAATATACACGAATTTTCAAACAGATGATCTTAGAATTACAGCGCCGCCAACCCGATTATCCTGAGATGCTGACCCTGCTGCGCCAGCTTCTGATTCTGATACACCGTCATCTTACCACGAAAAATAAGATTAAGAATGTCTATCTGGACTCGGAGATGGAAAAAGCAATACAATACTTTAATGACAATTATAATACAGAAATCAATATCGAAGAGTACGCCGCGTCGAGGGGCATGAGCGTGAGCTGGTTCATCCGCTGCTTTAAACAGTACGCCAGCACTACACCAATGCAGTGCATTGTCTCCATACGTATCACAAACGCGCAGGTGCTCCTCGAGACGACAGATTATAACGTGACGGAGATTGGAAATATTGTAGGGTATGATAATCCGCTGTATTTTAGCCGGATTTTTAAGAAACAGAAGGGGGTGTCGCCTTCGGAGTATCGGGTGCAGTTAAAAAAGGAAGGAGGCTGATGTTCTACACAACAGCCTCGACAATCGTCCTACTGCCCATATTGATCTCGCGGACACCCGTCTTTTTATTTTTATTAAAGTTAAAACTGAGCATATAGCCTTTCTCTTTATGATAAAATTCCAGATAATCCAAAAGCTGCTTCTCCCCCCGCTCATGATACTCATTGCCATGCCAGATTTTCAGCTCGACAATAAACTGCTCTCCAAGGTAGTCTACAATGACATCTGTACGCCTCTCATCTCTTGTCTGGGACTCCAAGTAATAGTTCCCTGTGCCATTGATAATCGGCTTCAGATATAACAGAAAAATCTTGCGCCCGTACCTCTCAATAAATCTTGTATCCTTTTCACTGTATATCTCAGTAAAATAATCCACAAATTTCTTCAGTACCAACGTCATGTCAAGCCTGTTATTTTGAATAAATCCAATCCTGTCGCTTCCACCCTGTGAGTAGGCATCACTTCCTGCTTCCTCCGCCATAAACAGATTCAGCAGACACATCTCAAACATACGATTCGCGATCGCCACGTGACCATTTTCTTCCTTGAGAAATCCAAACATAACACCCAAATTAATAGAACGATGCTCCGGGCTGTACGTTATCTTTTTCCCACGATACAAAATGTCCTCGATCGCATCATGAAGGTCTGTGTACATGTCAAGCTGTTTTACCATACTCTCAAACAACAGCGATCCTTCTTTTAAGATCAGCGATACCGCTTTTTCCACTCCCTTTTCTGACCATGCCTTTTCCAGCGTTTCATATCCACCACTTCCGGCTATTTTTTCATCAATCCGTTTACAAATCATAGACACCAGCACAGGATAACCTGACGTATACGCGTAGATCTCTCTCGCAATCAAGTCTGTGTCCATACCTGTATGATAATCTCGTTCATATTCCTCAAGCATCTCAGAAATCTGCGCCGATGAAAAGCTCATATCCACATCAAAATCCGCCGCGATATTCCATGGACTGTTATACTGATGCTCCGATTCAGGACGCAGCTTTAATTTCAAGTTCTTAATACTATAGACGCCCACAAGGATCACAGAATGAAATGCCGGCATTTTATCACGTTTTAGATAAGATGCGCGAAGCTGTGCCAAAAAGTCAATAAACACCTGATTATTGCTCGCACTGTCTACCTCATCAATCATCAAAACAACCGGACGCGGGCTGCATTTACAAATGCCATATAGACATACAAACAAATCCTTTAGACTGTTGTCTCTTTTATCCACAAATACTCTGAGCGGTTTTAATATGGCTTCCTTATTTTCAAAGCAGCCGATCTCAATCATCTGAATCAACACCTCCGCAAATGCATGCGAAAAGGTAGATGCATCTGCAAAATCCTCCGTTCCAAGCTGCTGAAAATCCAATGACAGGACGAGATAGTCGTCTTTTAAATATTCTTCCAAAGCGTTTAGAGTCGTCGTCTTGCCATATTGGCGTCCGCGGTTGATAACAAAATAGCTACCGTCATCAACATAATCTTCCTTTATTTGCTTTAGCCTGCTGTCCAGCTTCACCATATAATGCCGTTTCGCACTACAGGCGCCGGTTGTGTTAAATCTGCGTCTCATTCTGTATCCTCCGTTGTTTCGAAATGATTTTAATTATTTTACCATTTTGACTGGAGGATGTAAACAAATATTACACTTCCTACTTATCCATAACAGACAGATTTGTCCAAAATATTTATACTGTATCTTGTTCTTCTGACTGGACAATCCATTCTAACTTCTGTACATAGACACGATACTCCGTAATCCCCATTTCCCGTAACTGTTTTTCGATCTCTTTATAATAGAAGCTACAGATGATAAGATGGCGCTTTTCCGCCGGTATTTCAAGAAGCTCTTTGGGTGGTTTGATTTCTATGCCCATTCTTGAACGGCCCCATTTGTTCTCGTCATTGTCCACCAAAAATAAAGGGCGGTATCTACTGCCCCACTTTTTCATATAATCTTCAAACATCATGCCAGAGCCAAAAAGAATAATTTTTTTCCCTTTGCAGCCCTCAAACATGCCTGTCAGCTTTTGCAGATACTCTTTATAAGAATGCTCTGGATCGTAAATGCCCGTGTGTTTTGGCTTTCGCTCCTCCTGCGGTGGAAACTTCATGTAATCCCTGCCCAGTGTCATAAAAAGATAATTTTCATATCCGACAGGGACAGGAATCTTTCGTCCCTCAAATTCCAGCAAAGTTGTTGTCTCGAAATCAGCGGCATTTAAGACTCTGTGTTTGCCCGCCCCGGTAAAGACTGCCATATCCTTTGAGGGCGCTGTGTAAAGACGCATCGCATGATCAAGTTTTTTACATAAATACTGATATGGAATAAAAACTGACACAAGCGTCAGTATTT
>ERZ779632.183-NODE-183-length-41997-cov-12.262148_pt1 | contig 41997 bp, 57 predicted proteins | sample MGYA00514194_ERZ779632 | MGnify/ENA primary metagenome ERZ779632 (study PRJEB29562, sample SAMEA4376704) | mouse gut metagenome | isolation source: Cecum | study: EMG produced TPA metagenomics assembly of the A DSS colitis mouse model was used to assess the... | reverse complement strand
AACAGGTGATAGGCTGCCCTTATGTCCAAATCCATGTCGCGATAAGGCGGCAGTTCAAGCAGTAAATCCCAAACTGCATTAAGCCTCTCCTGCACATCGGGAGCAGCTCTTTCATTTTTGCTTGCGAGCATTTCACGGGCGGCAGGTACAAAATTATCGGCGCACTTCTGCAATTCAACAAACCACTCGTTTCTCAAATTCAGTAATTCCGTAATGATTTCTCCCAGCGGGTAAGTGCGCCTGCCAGCAATCAACTTATCGCCCGGAAAAAATATTGAGAACCTGTCAAAGTAATCCATAGCACCACCTGTTACCGATCGGAAAAATCAGGCAGGTCAAGAAATTTCTTTCCTCTGCCCAACGCTGTCTTCCATATCGGGTTATCTGCGGGCGAGATTGCAGTCTACAGTTATTTGATGTACTGCGAGGACAGGAGGTCTCACCAATGCTGGCCCAGTTATTAAGACTATCGGCAAGGCCGTGGGTATGAGTGCAAACACAGTCAGAAAATATGTGCATGAGCTTTGGTACAAAGAGTTGATTCAGATTGAGCCATCAACGTATGAATCGGGAGGACAAATTCGTAATGGAAATTTGCAATACAAGATTCTCCCCATTCAGCGGGCGATAGATAGTTACAACGAGGGGCAGTTGAGGAAGTAGCAAGCCACACCAAAGCCGTTTGAGGGGCCTGTGCGACCCGTGTCTGGCAGACAGCCACAGAGTAGAGGGTCAGCAAGGCTGAGGACACTGGGCGGCCTTGTTGGACGTTTGTGGCGATTTGTGGGAGCAGTGCCAGCAGGGATAGAAACTGCCGCAAATATGCAAAGGGTTTCAAGTTTATCCGGCAGGGCAGGGCGCAGAAAGCGGTCAAAAAGATAAGCAGGTTAAAGTGCGGGGTCTACCGCGCAGGTGACATCGTCCGGCAGAGCCGGTCGGTAGGGAAAAATCAGAGGTTACCGGCCTCTGAAATCAGGGGTCGGTCAGGAAGGAGAGCTTTTGAGCGAGAAAAAGCAAAAATATGCGTACTGGATGCGGCCGTCAATGGTCGCGGAGATTGAGGAAATGCTCTCAGCGGCGAACGCCACCTCAAAGGGCGACTTCGTTTACAAGGCGGTTGAGTTCTATATCGGGTACCTCCGGCAGCAGAAAAACATCAATTACTTGGCTCCCATGTTGGCGGGAGCAATCAAGAGCGAGGTGCGTTCGCTCGGCAAAGATGTATGTGAGATGCTGTTCAAGCTGGCAGTGGAGATGGGGATTATCAGCAACATCACCGCAGCAGTCAATGATATTCCCGATGATTCTCTGGAGAATTTACGGCTCAATGTTACCCAAGAAGTAGCGCGGTGTAGCTTTGCGCGAAAAACGAGAAACCTTTGCAAACAAATTGAGAAAAAGAAAGGGCGTTTAAGAGGTTAAGAAAAACCTTTTAAGCGCCCTTTCTTTTCTTCAAATCAGCTTGTCTTTTTCCTGCGGTTCCCATGCTCCTCAAGGATGAGGTTTTCCCCTGTTCGGGGCTGCTGGTTTGGTATGTATTCCAGCAGCTCCGACAGGTCGCAGCCCAAAGCCTCGCAGATTCTGTCCAGCTGGTCAAAACTGATACGCTCGGCAATCTCATTGTATAAATCGCCAATAGTAGATTTGCGTATTCCTGTCATTTCGGCCAGCTTTGTCTGTGTCCATCGGCGTTCACCGAGGATTCTGGATAGATGATTTTTTATCATCATTTATACCCCTTTAGGGATATTTTACCAGTATCTCAGCTATTTGCCTTAAAAATGGGAAAGAATCCCGAAAAATGGGATTTATTCCCGATTTTAGTTAATAGTTGCGTATAATTACCTCGGCATACCGCTTTTTATTGTTCCCGCTGCCGGACAGGTTTTCCCTGCGCTCTATCCTCTCGATAGTATAATCCTTATACAATTCCCGCACCTCGGGGCAGTCATTGTAAGAGAGGATAAAACGGCCCTTAACAGGCTCCAGAGCGGCCCGTAAGCGCTGGTGGTCATCCGGGGTAAAAGGGGAGTCATAATACCCCTCGGTGCCAATATACGGCGGGTCAAGATAGAACAGTGCGGCCTTGCGGTCATATACCCGGATAAGGTCTGCAAAGTCCTTGTGTTCTATGTTCACGCCCCGGAGCCGCTCTTTTATGGCGGTTAAGCGTTCAACCGCATTGTCTACCATCTTTTTACTGGTTCCATAGGTTCTGTGCTCACTGCCAAAGCTCAGCTTGACCATATAGAAAAACCGGGCGGCCCGCTGGATATCCGTAAGCCCCCGCATGTTGGCTTGGGCCACATAATCAAAAAACTGCTCCCTGGAAGAAAGCAGCCAGTCAAATTCCCGCTGCAGCTCCCCGCAGTGATACTTTACACAGCGGAACAGGTTCACCAGATTGCCGTTGATATCGTTATAGACTTCCAGCTGGCCCGCCTGCTTTTCCTTGGCGAAAAGCACCCAGGCCGCGCCGCCGAACACCTCGATATAGCGCTCCACCTTATCTGTGGGGAAGCGCTCTAAAATGGCTTTGCGCAGGATACGCTTGCCGCCGATCCAGCCCATAAAGCTGTCCATATAATAGTCCATCCCTTTCTGTAAATTAAGGGGCCAGAATCCTCGGACGGACTACCGAAGGGCAGCAGGTTATCTCAGTTTTTCCGCGATCCGCTTGGCAAGCACAGCGGCCTTGCACTCGCTATGGGTCAGGCCCAGCTTGCCGCCGCCCACGCCAGAGATAATACCTTTCTCCACCAGCTCCCGGATATCCTCCCGCCAGTAGCCGGGCACCTCATCCAGGGTGTTGTAGGTGGGGTTGATTTCATCGTACATTTTCTTAAACTGCTTGCCGTCCATGATGCTTTCCTCCTTTGCCGCCGGGTCTTTAGCCGAGGCGATTTTGGTAATATAGTCCAGGCACACCCAGCCCTCGCCGGTGTAGCCCCAGCAGCCGTCCTCTTTGGTGATGGTGACCACTGTGCCATCCGTGTAAACCTTGAGCACCTGGCCGCTTACCGGGGCCGTGCGGCAGTTGAGGCCGTCATCGGCGTTTACCTGGCCCTGGTATGCCTTGAAGGGCTCAGAGGATACGCTGCTCAGTTTCCGATTGATTTCTTTGGCAATCTGCCCCAGCCGGTTATAGATATAATCGCCGGGGCAGGATTTATTGGCGTAATCCCGATGAACCGTGAGGTTGCAGCCATTCAGATGGTTCATGCGGGTGTTTTTGTCCGTAGACCATACCAGTTTCTTGATGCCGTTGCGCCTGCAAATGTCCGCACACAGCTCAATGAGGGACTTCCACACATTGGCGTTAATGGCGTAGGGGTAGAAAGCATCGCTTGCGCACTCAATGGTAATGGCCCGGTTATCGTTTGCAGTGCTGCTGGAGCACCAGGAGCGGTCGCTTTCGTCCACAATGGTGCATATGCGGCCATCGGGGCCTATGCCATAATTGCAGCTGGCCCCCAGCCCCGGATTGCTGAAATGAGAACACAGGGCCTCCACCCCCATTTGCCCCACCACACAATGGATGGTGTCGATTGCATGATTGCGGGGACTATTGCGGTTAGGGCTTATCACCCGCATACAGCTTAAAGCGCTGTTACTCATCCCGCATCCCTTTCTCCGGCTCGAAAATTTCACCGGGCAGCAGGATGGTGTCCCTGGAGGCCCGCACCTTTTCGATCAGCTCATGGATGGGCGCGGCCCCTGCGGACAGGATAAGGCCCGTCATGATATAGGCCACGGCAGGCAGCTGGGCCGTGTAGCCAAACATGGCGAACACGTCCAGCCTAAAGAGGAAAGCGAACAGGACGCCCAGCAGGGCCGCCCATACCGGGGCTTTCACATACCCCATAACCTTTTCGCCCACGATGTCCTTTACCCTGTCCACCAGGAACTGCACCAGGACAGCAAATACCAGCATAATGGCCACGGCCTTTGAAGTTTCCAGCATGAAAAATCTCTCCTTTGTAAATGAATTTTTTGCACCGTTTACAAGCCCTTTACAAGGGCCGAAAGCTGCCCATTTTGACCGCCCCCTTTTCTGCACATATGAAAAAAGGCTGGGGGATAATCACCCCCAGCTTTTCCTCTCTAAATTTTCACACCCGCCAGCCTTGCAATGTACTGCAGATCCTCCACAGGCGCATTATAAAAACCCTCATTCCAGAGCCATTGCTCCTTGTGTTTCGGGTGCCTATAACGCTTACAAAGCGGGTCTGCCCATATCTTTTCCCACTGCCCCGCTGCCCTGCCTTTACGGGCCTCCTGCGGCCCCAGGCGGGCTAGGATAAGCGTCACCAGAGTACCCCGTATCTTGCCCAGCCCGTCATCGTCCTGGACAAAGTAGTCTTTCACTCTTTGGCAGGTGGCGGCGCATAGCTTTTTGTTTTTCCAAAAGAGAAAGCACTCAAAGTTATTTGGGTCATCGCCCAGATAAACTTTTCGGCACTCCAAAGCTGTGCCGTAGGGCAGATTGACCGGGCCGCTCAAGCCCTGGAAGCGGGCGCGGCGGCGGGCTATATAGCGCCTATACATCGGCGGCCTCCTCCCAGCCGTACACCCCCGGCTCCCACACGTTGTTGTCTACAGCAGAAAGCCAGTGCTTTTCCCCATGGCTTACCTTGGCCCCCAGGGGGTATGCGTCCTGTGCCCCTATAGGCTGGCTCCAGGCGGGCCACTCCTCTGCCGGGTCGGATATCGCCGCCCAAAGGCTGGGGGCCGCATCCGGCGTCCAGCCCTCTTGCGAGGCATGGGCCTGCAGGCATTTATAAAGCTTACCGCCGTGCTGGCGTATCTGGCCCGCCGTATAGTTTACCGGGCAGGCCCAGGGGGCAAAAAGCTCGGTATGCTCTGCGGCGGTAGCCGGGTCGATCTGCCCGCCCTCGGCCAGCGTTACGAACATAATACCTCCCGTTTCGCTTGCTTTCTGGACTTCTGCGCCGCCGTCCACCTGTTCCAGCATGATGGTGGGCGCGTCCGGCAGCGGTTCCCGGCCCAGCAGGCTGTATACCTGGCCCTCATGGGCGATGCCCATGGCCTCGTTTTCCGGGCACAAAACAAGGCACCCATTGGGTGCCTGCTTAATATATGTGGGGGCCTCGGTCATGCCGAGGCTGGCCCCGTCTTTGGTAATTCTATACACGGTTTACCTCCCATAATATTGCCGAACAGGGCATAGCACAGCCGCGAGAGCCGCAGCACCCGCCCATGGTCGTTATAGTTTTTGTAGTAGGCAAGCTGGCAGGTCATGAATTGCTTTACATCTTCCATGGCCCGCCTGCCCGCCTCCACCTGCTTCTTAAAGAGTTTCAACTTGCGCCGCGCCCGCTTTACCCCGTCCCGGCAGCCGTTTACAATGACTTTCCCGGTTTCCAGTAAACGGAACTTGGCCTTGCAGAATTTGAAAGGCTTTGTCAAAGGGATAATTTTGCACTTGCGCTGGTTTACCGGCACCCCGATGGCCGCAAACTTCCGCACCATCTCATGGGCCAGTTTTTTAAGCTGTTCAATATCCGGCAGGATGATATAGTAATCATCCATATAGTGCCCCATGCACTTTATGCCCTTCTGGCACTTGAGCCAGTTGTCCACAGCGCTGGGCAGGGCCACCATTTCCTGCTGGCTGGGTTCCACACCCAGGGGCATACCCCGATCCGGCGTGGGGCACGGGGAGTGGGATATGATGGTATCCGCAAGCCATCTCAAATGCGGGCCTGGTATCAGCTGCTGGTGGCGCTGGTAAATGGTCTTATGGGGGGCGCTGGGGAAAAACTGCTTTAAGTCCATAAGCAGCACCCCGCCCTGCCTGCCATAGCGCCGGTAATGCCAGCGCAGCTGCTCCTTAAGCTCCCGGAAATGCCAATGCAGGCCCTTACCCCTCTGGCTGGCCCCGTTGTGCTTTATCATGCTGGGGCCGTACAGGGGCACCAGCACATTATTGCAAAGGGTCTTATGCACCTGCCTGTCCGACACATGGGGCGCGTCTATGGGCCGCACCTTGCCCCTTTCCCGCAGGGTGAAGTGGGAGCATTTCATGGGCTTCCACCTCTGCTCCAGCACCAGCCTGCGGCGCTTGGCTGTGCCGGAAAACAGGTGCATTTCAAAGTTTTGCACGGACTGTTTCCAGCGCACCCCGTTGCAGCACTTTTTCCCATACTTGAACATATCCCGGTAGGAAAAAACCTTTTCCACCGGGCCAAGCGCCTCGCACCGCTTTTGCCTATTTACCGCCCGTTTTGCTTGGCGGCGTTTGTAACGCGCCTCACGGCGCTCCTCACTGGTCATAAGTATTCGCCCTCCGTATAGTGTTTGGGGCATTGGTGCCAAAGCTAACTACATAACCCCGGCACATGAAATGGGAAAAGCACCTGTTTCCCACCATGCAAGCAGCGTCCGTGCAAGGGTATCAGGGGGCAGTTTCGTCACGCAGAGCATTTATGCTCTTGGTAACGGGAAGTATCTCTCCTTCTGAAAAGGTCGTCTTTCCCTTTCGGTACTCCATTTGACCTATGCGTTTCAGAATCCGGGGCGAACGCCTGCACTCCAAGAGGCATTGTTATTGTTAGGAGAGCCATCGTTGTTCACATTACAGAAATTGTTATTGTTGTTGTAATTAGGGGAGCGCAGCCACCACCACACCGCAGACGTTACTGCGGTATGTCGATTAGCAATCTTTGGGTTGCCTGCCTTAAAATAGGCATACTGCTGCTGGTAGTTTTGCTCCGCGCTATTTGCATAGCTCCTTGTACCCTGCACCTCAAACTCTGCCAGCAGGAACAGCTTGCAAGGCTTGCCTGTTACATAGGAGGCCGTATTGGAGCCGCCGCCCGTGTTGTCTGTATACTTGGTCACCGGCTGGATCACTGCCTGCAGCTCGCTGGGCAGCGCTTTCAGCAGGCTATTGCTGGCACCATTCAAGAGGGTTTTGTTCATATAGCAGCTATCCCACCCGCCAGAATTTGTCCGGCTGTTATTCATGTGGAAATAGCCCGCGCTGGCCTGCTCGTTACCAAACTGGTTATCGCACAGCGCCACCTCTGCCGTGCCGATTTTCCCTATCAGGAAATGGATGGTCTTTGTGCCCTCCCTGGCGCTGTTGTGGTCAAACCCTATGATATAGGTCTGGATGGCTAAATTGGCAAAGGTGAAATTCCCCACCTTCCCATTTATAGTAATATTCTTGGTATCCCCCACGCTCCAATAATTGGCGGCATTGCCCGAGGCCGCCACGTCCTGGATGGTGGCCCAGCTGTTATCGTTCAGCACCGTGGTGGGCAGGGTTACAGTCACGCTTACGGTCTTGCTCTGGGGGGCCGTATAGTTTGCGCCCGCCCCCACCGCTATGGTGATATTCACCGAGCCTTTGGCCTTTGCCGTCACCGTGACCTCGTTCCCATCCACGCTTACCGTGGCTATGCTGGTATTGCCGGACGTGGCTGTTATGGCCCCGTCACCCGGCCTTGTTACCGTGATAACCCCCGACATAAGGGACGCCCGCAGCTCCAGGCTGCTTTTATCCAGGGTTATGCTGCCAGCTGCTGGGGCTATTATCCAGCTTACCTCTTTGGCCTCCGTGCTGCCGTCCGGCCACTTGTGGTTTGCGTCCGGGGTAAACTGCACCTTGTAGGTGCCCGCATTGGTGCCTGCCTGCGCCCCCGCAATGGCCATCTGCGCGGCGTTGTAGCCCTCAAAGGCCGGGGTTTGTTCCTCCCCGGTATAGGTGAGGCTGCCGCTCTGGCTGGGCACAGAGGCTATTGTGGCCCGCTCTATGGCCCAGGTGACATCCCGGCTGCCCACCGTGCCGTCCGGCCATTGGTAGTTGTTATCCAGGATAAAAATTGCCCCATACTCCCCGGCCCCGGTGCCGCTGGTGTCCCCGGCTAAAGTCATAATATCCGGCTGGTAGCCCTCCCAGGTGGGCGAATGGCTTTCCCCATTATATACCGGGGAATTGCTTTGGCTGGGCACCTCTACCACGATACGGCCTATTGTCCAGAAGCTGCTCCGGCTTTCATTGCCCCCGTTATCTGTCCAGTAGTACCCCTGTTTGGGGGAGAATATGACCTCGTATGTCCCCGCATCCGTGGCCTCCTGTACCCCGCTTATCAGCATGGCCGCAGGGTCAAAACCATTCCATACAGGCTTTTGCACCTCCCCGTTGTAGGTAAGGCTCCCAAACTGGTACGGCGTCCGGGGGATGCCACGGTCAACGGAAACGGACTCCTTCACTTCGTCCAGGAATTCATCCAGCGGCTGGCCGTCATAGGTAAAATTGGAAGCGTCCATCTCCGGCAGCTGGCTGGCGTCCACCTTGCCGTCCTCCCCCAGCGCCGCCTTATGTGCCTGCACATGGGCCAGGCTTTCCAGCATCGCCTCTATCAGGGGGTTGAAAATCCGGGTGGCGCTGGCCGGGTCGCTGTCCTGCAGCTTGCGGATAGCGGCGGCCCTGTATTCCGGGTTTTCTGGTATCTTGTAATATTCCTCTGCCATTGCGCCCTCCCCTAAAATTCCTCGTCAAACTCAAAGGTGAATTTTACATCCTCATCCTTGCCCTTATTGAGGAAGGTTTTCACCGCCGCCAGCTGGCCATCTGCATCCACCAGCGCCATTTCGTTGATGTTTTTCCCGTTCAAATCGCTTTCCGGGATGGTGACAGTGTAGCGGTTGGTGGTCTCCACGGGGTTTTCCACACTGGCAATCTCATACCGCCCGATCTCATTGTTTAACTGCGTCTGCAGCTCGTTAGGCTGCAGGGGCTGCCCGTCCTCGCCCACGCCCCCGTCCCCAAAGGCGATATGGGTAATTTTCGGGATGGTCTCAATGGCCCCCCTGGAGATCTGTGCCAGATAAATGCGCCTCTGGCGGGTGATAACGTTTGTGGTGCTGCTTGCCATTAAATTTCACTCCTTATTGTCCCGGCGTTCAGTTTCTTTGCGCCGTCTAAGTAAAAAGCCCCGTCAAGCCCCCGGTCTATCCGGGAGGTGACAAAGGCTGCCACCCTTTGGGCGTTCACGGCCCTGCAGGCGGCTGTAAGTCTCTGCTGCCGTGTTGTCTGCACATTCTTCCCAAACGCCCTATAAAGGCCCATTACGGCCCCTTTGTGGGCGTTTTTCGCCTGTGCCCGGAAAGTTACCGCCCCCTGCGCCTCCTGCCGGTTTACAGCCCTGCTGGCCCAAGTAAAGCGGGACAGCCTCAGCCCCTTGCTGAAGGAGGCAGCAAGATACCAGCCCCCGTCTAAGGGCCGCTTGCCGTTTAGCAGGGTTTCCTCTGCCCCCAGGCTGCTTGCGCCGTAGCGGCATACCTGCACAGAAGAGAGGCCCACCGTGTTTTGCATACGGGCCATGGCCCGCACGGCCCAGGCAAGGGCCTGCCCGCAGGTATGTCGGTTGCTGGCCCCCATGGAAAGCAGGAGCCGGGAAAAGGCCGCGCCCCTGGCAAACCTCTGCATGAGCTGCCAGGTGCCGTCCAGGCTTCTGCGCCCGTCCAGGTATATGGCCCCCTCGCCCAGGTTGCTCACCCGCAGCCGCAGGGACTGGCTCACGAACAGCAGCCGGTTTCGGTTTTCCAGCACCACCGGCTGCACCGCCCCGATGGTGTCAAATACCAGGTGGGCGGGCTTTATTTCGTCTATCTGCCGGATAAGCTCCCCCAGGTCTTTGGTTGCGTCCGGGAAAAGCAGGCGGACGGTCACGGAAAAGGAATAGTCCGAAAAGTGCTCAGTGACTTCCCCCTCCCGGCCCGTTATGATCTGCACCAGCTCCCGTATGGCCTGCACCGTAGTGACGCCCCGTGTGTTAAGGCGGGCCAGCACCCTGGCGCGGCGCACCTCCAGGCTTTCCCCGGTATTGACCGGCAGTCCGAATATGCGCTCATGCCGGGGTAGCAGGAAAGTGCTGGTACATACCGCCAGCTGGGCGGCCATAGCGTCTATGGTTCGCTGGGTTTGGCTTATTTCGGCCTCTTCTGCCTGGAGAAGGTCGGCCATCTGCTCCATAGTCCGCACCCTGCGGGGCAGCATGAAATCATCCGTCAGGGGCATGGATGTCCACCTCCTCCAGGGTGAAGTATTCCCCATACCCGCAGGAAAGGGAGGCAAGGCCGCCGTTTAGGGTATAGCTTACGATATCGGCCACGCCCTCCACGCCAAAAATCAGGTCTCCTATGCGGTAATAGCTTATGGTGCTTTCCCGGCCCTCATCGCCCCGGGCCGGGGCCTGGTCGAAGTCCTCCCGGTTTACGCTGTCCACATACGCCTGCAGCACCGCTATGGCGTTCTGGCGTATGTCGGCTATGTTGTAGCCGGGGGCCGCCTGCACCTCCACCACGATATGGGCGGCTTTGGGGGCTGCCCCCGCCACCGTCACATCCGCGCCGATCTGCCGTTCCTCCTCGATATGTGCTTTCACGTTTTCCAGCACCACCCTGTCCGGGGCCTTGTATTGGTCGGACAAAACAATGACTTTCACCTTGCCCGCCCCGCAGACCTCCGCGCCCAGGCACTTGGCCCCGCCCACCCCGGACACCTGCTTGGCCCAATAGATAAAGTGGTTGCGGTTGCCGCTGGTAATGGGCCGCCGTATCTTGTCAAAAATGCGCTGCCGGAAAGAATCATCGCTCTCGGCCCCGGTGCCGCCCCCAAAGGGCTGGGGGTTGGTGACGGATTTCACCCCGTCCACCGATGCCTGCAGGACTGCTATAGCCCCTGCCGGGGCGTTGCCCGCTGGCCCGGTGGTCTGGCAGACGGCCCCCACTTCGCAGGTGCCGTCTGCTCCGATCCGGGCCGGGGCGGTTGTTTCAAACACCAGAGCGCCGTACAGCGCCCCGGTGCCCTGGGGGATGGCCGCGCCCACGTCCCCGGTAAAGAGCAGGGTGCCCGTGGCTGCCGCGGCAGGGTTCCTGGTTTCGTTATAGTCCAGGGCCTTGCGGTCTAAAAACTCCCCCTCGGCTGTGTCCAGCAGCACCCTGTCCGGGATGGGCATGACTTCCATGGTATCAAGCCTGGATATCTCCTCGGCTACCGCCTGCAGGTTGTCCATGCAGAAGCCGCCCTCCATGCGGTTGGCCTCATTCTTAAGGCTCCCCCGCATCCGCTGCAGCACCGCGCTGGCGCTGAAATCAAGCTCACTCACTACAGATTCACTCCTTTCGCCTCCCATCGGATTTTATCCGGCCCGTAAACCGTGGTGCAGTCAAACTCTGCCGTCACCCCGCTGCCGGTCTGGCTTATCTGGAAATTGCCCAGCTCCTCTATGTAGGGATTGACCATCAAAGCCTCCACAATAAAGCGCTTTAGTTCTGATTTTGCGATATCCCCATGGAGGGGGCTGCCTATCAGGGAATCTATCTCGCTGCCAAAATCGGAGTCGTAGGCCGCATACCGAAAGCGCTCGGTGGCAAGGGCCTTATATATCCATATCCGCAGCGCCTCGTTGCCCTCCACCAGGTAGGTCTGCCCGTTTTTCAGCAGCAGGCGGTTGTTTTCAAAATCATAAGCATACTCCCGGAAGAGGGGCAGCTCTGCGCTTTCCTCCTGCTGCAGTGCGTCCGGGTCGATAAAAGGGAAAACGCTCATGCGGGCACCACCTTCATCAAGATATAAAAGGCGTCCCCCTGCCGCAGGGCCAGCACCTGGTCACCTGCCTGGGGGGTATAGCCGTAATTCCGGTACAGGTGCCGGGAAATGGACTGCCCGTTTACCTGGATAACCAGGGGGCTGGCGCTGCTGATCCGGGCAAACAGCAGCCCCTGGCCGCTGCCTTTCCCGCCTGCAAGGCCCTGCATGGCGCTGGCCATTGCCGCCGCCCAATGCTCTGCCACTTTACCGCCTCCCTTATGCTTTCGTTTCTTTGTCAATTTCCTTTTCGTCCATCATGTTGGAGAAAGCCAGGGTCAGCTGCATTTCGTCCTTGCCGTCCGAAAAGGTGTGTGTATCGCTTTCAATGTAGAATTTGCCGTAAAGCCCGGTGACAGGCTCCTGCACGATGATGCCATAGCCGGATATGGCCCGCACATCGCTCATGGCCGTCACCGCGCCGGACTGCTCTATAGCCTGCAGCAGGGCCTTGGCCTCGGCTGTATCGTTCTTGCCGTCCTGCTGCTGGTATACCCGCTGGATGGTGCCGTATTTCTTCCGGGCATCGGCGTCCTCTACCGCGCCCACCTGCCCTCCCTCCTTATTGGTAATCACCACCCGGTTGACCATGTTCTGCAGGCTGGTTTTGTAGCTGGCCTCGGTCAGGTTATAGCCTCCTTCCAGCACGGCCCCGCACAAGACGCCCTTTTCTATGACGCATACCTTGTTGACGTCCCGCATCATGGGCATATACTTTTTACCGTTCTGGCGGCTGGCCGCCGTGTAGGCCGCCATGATGGCCTCATAGGCCCTCTTGCCAAGGCACGGCATATATACCCGGACGCCCGTGGGCGCAGCCGAGCCAAAGGGCACCCCCAGGTGTGAACACACCCAGGTGGTAATGGCCTCCGGAGTATCGTCAAATACATGGCTGATGTCGCTGCCGTTGATATAGAACAGCAGATCTAGGGCCGTGTATGTGATGCTGTTCCCGGAAGCCGCCTTGTCAATGTCCAGGACAGGCCCGCCAAAAAGCACCTTTTCCGGGGCGCTTTTATCTTTGTAGGAGAAGACTACCTGATCCCCCTCGCGGATGGGCACCTTGGGCAGGAAGCGGTCGCTTGCCCTGGAGGCCACTGTAAACGTAAGCTTGCGGGCCACCTGCTTGCTGTCCCCGCTCCAGGTCACCGTGCCCACCAGCTGGGACAGGTCGCGGTTATTGACTACCAGCTTCTTGTACTTGGTAGCGCCGCCTATATACCAGTCAATCATACCGCCGCCTCCTTTCTTACGGGATTGTAAAAACCTGCCCCGCCCTTATCAGGTTTGGGTTGCTGCCGATCACCCCCTTATTGGCATTATAAATCTTTGTGTACTGGCTGCCGTCCCCATAGAATTTCTTGGCGATATTCCAAAGGCAGTCTCCGGATACCACTGTATAAGTCTTGGGGGCAGGCTGGGTATTGGGCCGCTCCTTGAGGCCGCTGTCCTTTTTGGGGGCGGCAGCCTCCTGCTTGACCGTGGGCACGTTCAGAAAGCGGTACTCGGTCAAGTCCAGGGTATAATATACGTCCTTGTCCCCCTCCTTGTGGCTGTATGTAAGGCTGTCTATGGTCATAGCCAGGTTGAAGTCGCAGTCGCTGATAATCACCCGGATGGGCTGGGTTTTGGATTTCCACTTCTGCAGCAGCTTGATATATTCCATAGGCTCCCTGTCCGCATACCGGGCAAAAGGGGAGGAACGGGAGGGGAAGAAGCTGGAAAAGGAGCCGGTCAAAAGCCCCCTGCGCCCCATGAGGTTTGCCTCCCCGATATTCAGCAGGGTAATGCGCTGGTTGTTGTGGGGTTCTGTAAATTCAAACTCCTCCGGGTTTAGGGGCAGCTCGAACATTTCCTCATGATTGTTATAACTTAATTCAATAATCCTTTCTTTCATGCTGCCCCCTTTTTATGCTGGCACTAGGTTCTCTATGGCCAGTATCACCTTTTTGGCCACCGCCTCGCCTATGCGGTCGATGTCTGCATCCTCCCGCACAATGATCTGGTCGGCCAGCTTGGCAATGGTCAGGTGTACTACCATGCCGCCCCTTTGGGGCTGGGCGGCGTTCCTTGCCACCTGTACGCTTTCCTTATTGGGCAGCACCCGGCTGCCACGGGGCAGGTCTACAAGCTCCGGGCCTTCTTCGCCCACCCATGTGGGGCCGCCCCGCCAGTTGTTGGTGCCCTCGGCGTTCGCGCCCACGCCGCCGCCTCCACCGCCGCCGAATATGCCGCCGAACAGCCCGCTCACCTTGCTGGATACCCAGGAAAGGGCGTCCGCTACAGAGGATATAATGGGCTGGATGGCGTTCCAGACGTTTTGTACCACGCCCAAAATGCCGTTAAAGACGGTTTGCGTGACGTTGAAAAGCAGCTGAAATACGCTAATCGCCATGTCTAAAATTGGCGAAATTACGGACCACGCAGACGATAAGACGCTGGCGATCAGCGGCGCGGCTTGCCCTATGATCTGCTGTATCCACCCCATTTTGCTGCCCACAAACTCCAGCACCGTGCCCACTTTTTGGCCGATTCCGTCGAAGATGGTCTGGAACACGGGGGCCAGGGTTGAAATGACCTGGCCGATGCCGTCCACCAGCCCGCCTATGATAGGGGCCGCTGCGCTCAGGCAGGAACCGATCTGCGAGACCACCGTCTCCAGCACCGGCAGCACAGCCGGGATCACAGACTGCACCGTGTTCATGATGCTGGAAACCACAGGCATAACAGCTGAGCCCACCTGCTGGATGGCTGATAAGACCGCCCCACCGAAGCTCATAATAGACGGCATAAGGGACTGGAAACCGCCCGCGATACTCGCAACGACCGGCAGGATCGCATCGAACGCACTCACCAGCTGGGGCATGGCTGCCGCCGCAAAGTCGATGGCCCCGCCTATCCCGCTTATGACGCTCTCGCCGAACGCCAGCAGGTAAGGGGAGGCCGATTTCAGCATGGAACCGAGGCCGGAGGTTATCTTCTGCAGGGCTGGCCCAACTTTGGGCAGCAGGCCGTCAAAGACAGAGGTAACAAGCCCGCCCATGCTGGACGGCAGCATCCCCTTGATACCGGCCTTTAAGCTTTTAACAATTTCGCCGCCCGCAGCCTTGATTTTCGGGCCTGCGGACTTGATGCCGGACTTTATAGCCCCCGGCAGGGAGGACATGACCCGCCCTATCATGGGGGTGGCGTTGTTAAAGAGGAACGTGGAGGCTGTGTCCACCAGGTTCTGGATGGAGCCGGTCACGTCCCCGCCTATAGCCATGTTGCCCAGCAGGTTTTGGGCAGCGGCTTTCATGGCTGAGAAAGAGCCGCTGAAAGTCTCGCTTGCCTCCTTTGCCGTGGTGCCTGTAACCCCCAGCTGGTTCTGTACGGCGTGGATGGCGTTGTATACGTCCGACAGGTTGTCGATATTGTACTCGGTGCCGGTAAGCTTCTGGGCGTCCTGCAGCAGCCGCTGCATTTCTTCCTTGGTGCCGCCATACCCCAGCTTGAGGTTGTCCAGCATGGTATAGTTTTGCTTGGCAAAACCCTGGTAGGCGTTCTGGATGGACTCCATGTCCGTGCCGAATTTGTTGGCGTTGTCCGCCATATCGCCCATAGCCATGTCGGCCACCGTAGCGGCCTTGGCGGTATCCCCGCTTAAGCTGCCAATCAGGGAGGCCGAAAAGCTGGTGACCTGCTCCATGTACTCGTTGGCGGACAGGCCGGCCGTTTTGAAAGCCGAGGCGGCGTTCGCCTTGACCACGCTGGAGCTGTCCTTAAAGAGCGTATCCACGCCCCCCAGGCTTTGTTCCAGCTTGGCCCCCTGGCTTACGGCCCCCATGGTGATGGTGGCGGCTGCCAGGGTCACGGGGATCACCACGTTTTTGCCTACAGCCGCAAGGCCGGACTTTATCTTGGAAAGCCCTGCCGTCACCCCGTCTTTTAGCTTTACCGTAGCATGGGCCACCAGCTTGCCTACAGACTTTACCTTGCTGGCCACGCCCTTTATCAGGGAGGTGGCCCCGTCCTTTAACTTAACAAAGGGGGAGGCAACTAATTTGCCCACCCCTTTGACTTTATTGGTGATGGATTTTACCTTATCGCTGGCAGCATCCTTAAGGGCCGCTGCCATGACGATTTTCTTTCTTAGCGGCTGGGCCTTTTGTTTTAGGCTCTCCATAGCCTTATGGGCCGCTGTAGCGTCCAGCCGCGCCGTGCGCTTTTTATCCCAGGTGGCTTTCAGCTCCTGCTTGGTCTTGGCCACGTCCTGCCGGAAAGCGCTCTGCTCCTGCCGTATGCTGCGCAGGGTGGCCGACATATTGTCTTTAATGGAGATAGCGCCCTTGATAACGCCCAATCAGCCACCCCCTCCCTGCATATCAACCTGGAACATCTGCGCCCTTTCTTCCAGGGCCTTTTCCATAGACGCAGCATAAAAGAGCCGGGATTCACGGTCTAGGCTTAAAAACCTTTCCGCATCCCAGCCCTTTTGTATGTAGTAGTGCAGCAGGTACGCCTCGCCATCCTGGGTTATGAGTTTTTTAGCTCATTTACCACCGTGACCTGCTTGCCGCCTATAGCGCCGCTAAGCTCCATGACCTTAATGGCAATCTGCTGCAGCTCGGCCATGTCAAAAATATTGACAATATCCAGCGGCTCCAACAGGGAACGCTCCCCTGGGGGGAGGTCGGCCTCAGCTTCCATGATTTCCTTGGCGGCGGTTTTCAAGTCCGGCTCCACCACCGCAAGGTAAACCCCATACTTGTCGCTGCGGGCCTTGTCCGCGCTGTCATCCACTTCCATGCACTCGGAAATTTCATCAAAGGACAGGCTGCGAATGGTGATGTCCTGTTCCAGGCTGGGCACATGGAGCACCTGCTTTTTGTGCGCCTTTTTGGCCTGCAGCCGCTGCATGGCCTTGCGGGAAAATTCAGCCAAAAGGCTCTTTTTATTTTCTGCCATTCTGAAAACCTCCTGATTATGCGATCTTGTCCAGGTTCACCAGGTCGGACGGGGTAAATCCGCCGCTGACCTCCTGCTCGATAATAGCGCCCATTTCCATGGAGATAAGGGGCAGCTCGTTAAACCAGATATTGTCGCAGCTGTAGCGCTCGATCTGCCCGCCTACGGCGTCCGGGTCTGCCAGCTTGGTAATGATCTGGCTGCGCTGGTCGATGCCCTTTTTCCAGTTCTCAAACACGGCGTTATACCGGGAATACACCTTTTTGGTGGTGAGGGTCAGCTCACCCTTGAGGCCGGTCATTTTGCTGTCCACGTCCAGGCCCAGCTGCACGTCCTCCCGGTTGGCAGTTATTTTCAGCTCCACCTTGGACAGCTCAAAGATTTTCTCGCCATCCACCCACACCTCGCCCCAGGTGCCGGAAAGGGTCTTATTTCCCCTGATTTTACTCATGCGCTTTCCTCCTTTCGCTTACAAAACTTGCGCTTGCGCAATGTTTTCTACATATTGCACACCAGGCTCAAATCTTCCATAGCGTCCACAAATTTGACGTGGCTGGAAATAAAGACCTTGGAGCCAGTGTTGTACTTGGCGATATCAATGTCGCTCATGTCGGTGGTGTCGATGCCCTTGCCCTCAATATACAGCCGCTGCTGGTCGATATCCACGGCGGCAGTATTGTCAAAGCTGCGGTCAAGCACATTGCCCTCCAGGGATTTCTGGTAGGCAATAATGGCCGCCACAAACGCCTGCTTGTTATCGTAGTCATTGATAACCTTGCCCACATAGGCGTCCTCGAAGGTGCTGCGGATATCGTCCTGGTACAAGTCCACCCCTTCCATGATTTTGATCTTGGAAAACTCCTCGCCGTGTTCGGCGGTAAAGGTGGTCAGGCTGTTCACGCCCCGGCCTATCTTGTACTTTTCGCTGTCAAAGACAATAACCAGCTCCCCCTTGTCGATCCGTTCGTCCGGGTCATCCGGCACATCCGCGCTCACGATATCCGAAAGCACAAAATAGGTGCTGCTGCGGGCCAGGGAAAGCCCCGCCAGCACCCCGGCTATCCGGGTACAGTATTCAGCCGTGGAGAAAGCCTCCCCGCCCAGGGTGCTCTGGATATTGCCCGTGGTAAGGTTGATAATGCCCTCATGGTCGGCCACGCACTCCGGCAGCACGGCCTTAAAGGTCTTGTGGTCTTTTTCCCGTTCTTCTTTAATCCAGGCAGATACCAGGGTCTTTTCGTCATCGGTGATAGCGGGCACCGTCAGGTAATTCCACTTCAAGTCCCGCAGCTTCTTAAGCCAGGGGGACAGGCTTTCCACGTTGGTGGGCACCTTTACCACGATGACCTTGTAGGGGCCGCCCTCATAGAGCAGCTTAAGGTATTCGTAGTTGCGCTGGGTAAACTGGGAAAAATCCACGTCCAAAATGCTTTTATAAATACTTACCGGCTGCCCGCCCTCGGTATCATCCTTGAGGATAACGGCCACAATGCCGCGCTCGCTGCGCTGGATGGCGGTCAGGCCCTTGGTCTTGAAAATGATATTGATTTCAGGCAATCCCATTGCCTCACGTCCTTTCTGTATTGCTTATATGGATATCCAGCTCCTCCATAAGGGGCGGCTGGGGCGGTTCTTCTATGCTGTCCCGGAAGCTGAGGGTAAAGGTGCAGTGCAGCACCCGGTCAACCACCTTGATGGAAACGTCCGGCACCGTAATAGCCCTGGCCTCGCCCCCGTCCGTAAAGCGGAACACAGGCCGCACCGCCCCGTCCACCTCCTGGCCCATACGCAAATATTCTGCGTTGCTTTCCGAGGCCGTATGGATAGCGGCGTCCACCAGCACCCGGCGGTCTGTATGGTATGCGCTGGCCGTAGTATTGGCGGCGGGGACGATATCTAAGAAGATATAGCCCTCTATATCCGGCTCCGGCGCGTCATTCTGCGTTTTGGGTATTTCCTCGCAGAATACGTCAAAGGCCGGGTACAGGCCCTTAAACAGCCCCACAAGGCTTTCTTTTATGCTTTCAAAGATAGTGGACGCCACGTCCCGCCTCCTTTCCTTATAGGTCATGTGTGCCGATAAAATCGTCCAGCCATTCCTGCAGGTATCCGGGCAAACGGGCCGCCACCTCCTCCAGGGACAGCTGCATCATGTGCTTTCCAGGGACAAAGCCCCGGCCCCCACGGGTTCGGTGGCCGTATTCCACCGGCTCGGCATAGTCCACATTGGTATACACCTCTATGTAATACTCGCCGCCAAAGCGCTGTATTTTGCCAACCTTCCAGTTGTCTTGCAGGTAGCCCGTCCTTTTGGGGGTCTTTTCCTTGACCTTGCCCTGCAGCTCATAGGCCACCTGCAGCACCATTTTTTCAAACTCTGCCGGGTATTCCTGCTCGATCATCCGGGAAAGCTGCTGCTCCAGCTTGTCTAAGCCCTCAAAGCTGTAATCCGTGCCAGCCATTATGCCGTGCCCTTCTGCAGCTTTAAGGGGACATTATTGTGGGAGGGGTGCCGCTCCGCCAGCCCCGCCCCGCAGACAAACGCTTTCCCCAGGCGCACCACCTGCACCGTGTCCCCCGGCTGGATATCCACCTCCGGGCGCACGAACAGCAGGAAATCCGTGTCCACCCTGGCCGTGGCCTTGCCCTGGTTCAGCTTGCCCCCGCTGGGGCTGGACAGGGCGCAGGGGATATCCTTATACACCGCCTGCCCCTCCAGGCCCTTTTTGAACACGCTCTCCCCGCTGGGCAGCTCCTCCTTGCCGGGGCGGTAGACTGTGCAGGTATCTGTATAGGTGCCCGCTAAAATATCCGCCTCAGACATAGGGTTCCTCTCTGGGTATTTTCATCCGCCGAAAGGGGATAAGCTGGCTTTCATAGTCCCGGATAAAGGCCCCAGCATTTTGAAAGGCTGAGGCTTTGTCCCGGTAGTGGATGCTGGTGTCCCCACGGGTGATACTGGATACCTCGTTCCCGCCGCCAGCACCGTCCCGGTCGGCCCGCACCATGTCCTCCACCATCTGGGCCGCCACCTCCTCCAGGGGCGGGGGCAGGTCTTTCCGGCTGCAAAATATGCGGATACGGTTCACCGCCCGCCGCACATACCGCAGCACAAGGGGCTGCTGCTCCTCCGGCAGCCCCAGGTTACTTTGCACTATCTGCGCTATCCGGCTGATCTGTTCCTCCATGGGGTTCCTCCTTTTTGCTGGCCTTTGCGGCCTTGGGTTTATCCTGGGCGGCAGCCGTCAGGGCGCTGTGCAGGCGTTCATACATGGCCTCGCCCATTTTCTGAAAGGTCTCGCTTATATGCGCATAGATGGCCTCGGTAGCTTCCTGCAGGTCTTTCATGGTGGCAAAGCGGTCAGCCGCAGGGGCAGCCTCCCCGCCCACACGTTCAAAGCCCTGTTTTTCCAGGATGCTGGCTTTTTCCTCTGTAGGGACTTCCAGCACCACATTAAGCTTTTTCATCTTGATCACGGGAAACCCTCCTTACGCCTTGGCCTGCCGGATATTCACCCGGATGGTGTTCATCTTGTTTTCCAGCACCCACAGGTCGTGGTACTTGCGGTAGTCCACGGCCCAGGCCCGCTTTTTCTGGTAGGTCTCCGGGTCAAAGATACGCACCTTGTCTGTGCGGGAAACCGCGATGGCCGCCGTCCGGGGGCAGATAATCCAGTTGATATCCTGCGCACCCTCGGCAGGGGTGAAGCCGCCCTTTTTTTGCTCATCGGTAGTACCGTCATTAAACTGGTAGGCAGTTTTCAGCCGCCCGGAGCCTGCCCGGATAATGGGATGCTGGCCATTGATGGACTTCACCTTAAGGTTTATGCCGCCCTGCTGGAAGTCCGCCACCGCCACCGAACGGGCCAGGGAGGTATTAAGGTCAAACAGCGCCGCCACCGGGGTAGCCATGGTGATCACCAGGGGGGTATCGTCCCCCACTTCATCCTGGATGGCGGCGATATCCGTGTAAAGCTGCTTTAGGATGGTGCCCTCCTCCGGGGTGTAGCCGTATACCGCCCGCCCCTTTTCAGCGGCCAGGGCCGCCAGACGGCTGTAGCGGTAGGCGTCAATCTCCGGCACCACCTTGGTACGCTGGAACTCGCCCATAACCGTGGAGGCGGTCAGCACAAAGTTGGTATCATTGACCTCCTGTTCGTCAAAGGTAAACTGGCGGCCCCTGTCCATGGTCATCTGCTTGGTCTGCCATGCAAGGCTGATAGCGCCCTCCACAAAGCCATTCTGGCGGTCATAGTCGGCAAGGCCGTCCATATCCAGCTGGGGGATCTTCACCTCGCTGCCACCTTCATACTTCACCAGCTTGCTGTTGAGCTCCATCCAGCCGCTGGTGGCCTGTTCCACCGCCGCCTTGTCAAGCTCACTCTGGAAAACAGACGCATACTGCAAAACATTGTTAGCCATATTAGTTTAACCCTCCTCTGATATTCTGCGCGATCTGGTCTTTGATGGCGTTTTCCGCAGAAGCGGCCCCGCCCAGGCCCTCCGGGGTCTTGCCCCGCAGCCGTTCCTTGACGGCGGCCTCCAGGCAGGACTTGAAAACCTCCTGTGCGTGGGCCATGCTCTTTTCCATGGCCTCCTTGTCCGTGTAGGTAAGCAGCTCGGCAAGGCCAGCGGGGAAACCGTCTTTTTCCAGCTGTTTCAAAGCGGCGTCCTTAAGGTCGCGCTGCAGCAGCTGCGCCCGCAAGTCCTCCACCTCTTTTTTCTGGGCGTCCGCTTCCGCCTTGGCCCGCTCCTCCGGGGGCAGCTTAGAAAGCCGGGCCTCCTCTTGCTGCTGGACGGCCCACTGCACCTTTGCGGCCTCCAGCTGGGCCTGCAGGTCGGCCTCGGTGTAGGTCTTGGCCTCCGGCTCCTGCTGGGGGGCCGGGGCAGAGGTGGTATCCGCGCCCTCTGCAGGGGCCTCGGCCTTGCCGCCAAACAGGCTGCTCATAAACCGCTGGAAAGCGTTCTGCTGTTCCTGGGTGGGGGCAGTCTCTGGGGCTGCCTGGGGTGTACCGGCAGCGGGGGCCGCCGTTCCTTGGGTGGTATTGACTTCATCTGCCATGGTGTTGTCCTCCTTGTAAAATGGTTTTGGGTATAATAAAAACGCCGTTTACACAGCGCTTAAATTAACTGGCATACTTCTCCTTCCATTCCTGGAACTTGATATTTTCCGACAAGGGCCGCGCATCCTTGCGGTCTGCAAACAGGCTCCTGGCAAAGGCGGCCACCACAATGCACAAGCAGTTAGGGTGCATGGGCGGGAAGTTTACCCCCGCCACCGCCTCCTCCACCGGGAATACCCGGCCATTGAGCAGGGCGCAGTCGCAATGTGTGCTGCCCTCGGTGCCCCCGATAAAGCGGTATTTCTGGATGCCGTTTTCCTTATAGGCCAGCAGCTCCCCCTGGTTCGCAAAGTATTTGCACTCGGTACGCACCAGCCGCTGGGCATTGTACCGGCCCCTGTCCATGATATCGTCCACGGCCTTTGCCATTTTGTCCACGCCGCTGCCCTGGATAAAGCCCAGGGTGATCTCCCGCTTTGCCACAGCCGCGATATGGTCACAGGCACCCCATATGGCCTCGGAAAAGTGCTTTTCGCTCCAGGGGTAGGAAATGATTTGTTTAATTAAGGCTGTGTCCAGCTTTGCCACGTTGAAGCCCACGCCGATGCCCTTCTGCATGGAAAAGCAACTCTCATAATAATTCACCCGCAGCAGGTCACCCAAAAGGCTGGTGAGCCGGGTTTCGCTGTCCCCGGCTAAATCCATCATGGCCATGTATACGGAAGAAAGCAGCTGCTCCTTGCGGCTGATACGGCTTTTCATGGCTAAAGTGTTCAGCTCCAGCAGGGCCTTGCTGGCCTTGGCCTTATCTTTGCCCTTGGTGTCCTCTATGTATTTTTCTATGGACTTGCGCCAGTGGCTGTACTCCCGGCCCGACAGCAGCCGGGAAGCCTCGGCGGCGGTCAGGCGGTTGTCCTTGGCGTACCGGGCAAAAAGGGTATTGATTTCTTTTTCTATGCTATAGGCCGCCTCATCATAGAGGAAAAGCAGCTCCCGCGCCGCCTCATCGGCGCGGCGCTCATTCTTTAGCAGCCGGTTTTTGGCGTCCTCTATCCACTCGTTGCGGGTTTTATAGCTCATGCCTCATCCCCTTCCTGCGGCGGGGCCGGGGGCGGCTGCTGGGGCTGTTCCGGGGCCTGGGCCTGCCGCAGGGCATGGGCCAGGGCGTCATACCCGCCAAAGCCCCCCATGTCCGCTTTCTTTTCCTCATCCAGCTTCTGCAGCTCATCCTGCACATTATCCACCGTGGGCAGCAGCTGCAGGCGGGACTCCCGGGAGAGTTCCCCGGACAAGGTGGTGACGATCTGGGCGCTCTCCAAAAGGTTCTGGGGCTTATTGCGCCTAAACTGCATATCAATATCCCGGTAGTCATAGTGGCCGCCCTGGATATTCAGCATGGTGGTGATAAGCTCAATGCGCCGCTGCAGCGCCCGCTTGAATTTCCGCTCTTTGGTGGCGCATATCTGCTCTAAGCCCCAAAGCTTATACCCAAGGGCCACCCCGGACAAGTTCCCGCTGAATTTTTCATCATTCAAGTTGGGGACGCTGGAAAAAATGTGCATATCCTCCCGCAGGCGTTTTTTGTAGTTTTCCATTGGGGCGTCGGCCACTTCTTTAATAAGCCACTGGATGTCCCCGCCATCCTCCAGCAGGATGGCCCCGGCCTCTTTCATGTCCCGGATGTCACGGGGCTTTACATCCCCCATTTTCAGTACCTTTAGGATGGCCTCATCGTTATGCTGGAAGACATTGGCGGTATTGCTCTGCACCCGGTTGTAACCGTCTACCAGGGTGATAATGCCCTCGAAGTCCCCCAGCCGTTCCTCATTGTTGATATATTCCACAAAGGGCACGTCCTGCCAGTAGTGCTCCACAATATCCGTAAGTTCCAGGGGGCCGCCGTTGTAGCTTGTAAAATACCAGCACTCGGTGGAAGTCCAAAACTCCACCTTTTTGATGGGGTTGCCATTCCTGTCCTGGGAGCGGATATGCCGCAGGGCAGCCATAGGCTCCTTACGGCCTGTTTCATAAATCAGGACACAGTTATCCGGGTCTACCTTCACAAAGCGGATCATGGCGTCCTCATCCATGTACAGCATCTCAAAGCAGCTGCCGCTGATACTGCAGCCTTTTGCCAGTTCGGCATTTTCGTCCTGTTCATCGTTATAATCGAAAATGTCCTGCAGGGCCTGGAGAAAAGCATCATCCTGGCTGGAATATGCCACGGGTTTGCCGATGAAATATCCCACGGCTGTGTTTGTAACATACTTGGGCATATCGTGGACTAGCTTATTGTTAGGGGCCTCCTTGTCCTTTTTGACATAATGCAGGATAGCATGATCTCCCTCATAGTACCTTTTTAGGCGCTGGTACTTGGTGCCGCCCTCATTTTCCTCTATGATCTTCTTGATGTCCCGCTCGGTAAGCCCCTCCAGGGCCGAGCGCTCCATGTACAGTACAGGCAAATTATGCACCCCCTTGGAACAGCATGGGCGGGAAATGGCTTTCCTCCAGCTGCTTCTTAAGCTTTTCCAGGTCAATGGTAATAGTAGTATTTGCGTCTATTTTGACTTGCCGGTAATCATGGGGCTGCAGCAGCGGCTGGGTCAAAGGCTGGGCCAGGGGCGCTGCCGCAGGGTTCAAAAGCCCCTCGCCTATCAGCAGCTTATGGCTGCAGGTCTCCCGGTAGGGGCAAACCCTGCACCCGCTGTAAAGCTTTGTATATCCCATGCAATGCCTCCTATAATCCTAAATCCGCACGGTCGATAATGCGGAAGCGCCTTGACTTCTTAGCTATGGTACGGGCACCCTCCAGGGCGTCCGGGCCGTCATCATGGGCCGCCATGGGGAACTGGGTCAGCTGCTCGATGAGCCGCTTGTGGCGGCGGTTGAACTTGATATACTTGTTTTTTACGTCCGGCTGCAGGGTCTGGATACGCAGCACCTTGTCGCTGGTCTGCTGCACCTCCTCTATGGGCAGATACAGCCCCGCCCTGGCGCTGGCCTTTGCCAGCTCCTCCTTTAAGAACCACTGGAATTGATTCACCTCGGCCCCAAACTTCTTATACCCCCGGCCATAGGTGGCCCGCAGCCAGCGCTCCTTGTCCAGTACGTCCATGATAATGCGGTCTGGGTGCCTGCGCTCGATATCTGCGTCCATTATGAACATATAGCCGCTGGCCTTGTGCTTGGCTATGGTCAGGATAGCGGAAAAGTCGCTTTTCTTGCTTTTGCCCAGGGAGGGGTCTACAAAGCCAAAGAACTGGAAAGCCCGGTCGCGGAAATCAATCTCGGCCTCGTTGTAATAGTCCAGCCATTCCTCCATGAACAGGCAGTCGTCCGGGTTTATAGGCTCGTTCTGCATTTCGCTGTTGAAAGCGCTCTCGCCCTCTGATACCCGCATGACCATAAGGTCATAGTAAGAAAGCTTTTCCTCCCACAGCACCTTTGTGCCTGCCAGCATGGTGGCCTGGTGCTGCTGGAAGAAAGCCAGGGCCTCCCGCTCCCGGCCATCGTTTGCAAGGTCTGTATAAATTTCCGTCCACTGCTGCCAGAGGGAGTCCGCCTCTGAAAAAGAAATAACCGCCTTATACTTGATAGCCCTATAGGCCGGGTTCTTTAAGGTGTTGGCAAGCAGGCTGTCATAGTGCAGCAGGGTGCCGATATAGATAATATCCGTGTAATCGTCCCCGGCCTTGGATACCGCTTTCTTGAACCAGTTATCCAGCTTGGCCCTTTGGTCTGGGGTACGGACATTTTCGTCATTCTCCACATCGTCCAGGATAATAAGGTCTGGCCGCCAGTTCCGGTGCTTGCGCCCACGGATTTTCTTGCCGCTGCCGATGGCCTCCAGCTTGATATTGCTTTTTGTCACCAGCACATTGCTGCGCCATACCTTACCGGGCAGAAAGCCAAAGTCCTCTATAATAGCGGCGTTTTCCTCAAACTCCACCCGGATATTGTCCAGGAAACCCTCGGCCTGTTCGCTGCTGTCCGATATGAGTATGGGGTAATGCTTGTACTCATATAAAACGGCGTGCATGGTGCCCTTAAAGGTCAGGTTGGTGCTTTTGGCGTGGCCACGGGGGGCGGCCACCACCCGGCAGGCGGCTTATCTTTTTCGCGTCAGCCGGGGCCAGGGGGGAGCGGCCTTTCAGCACCCCCTGCTGCCAGATGCCGTCTAATTCCCGGTGGAAGTCCGGGGAGGGGCGGCTGAAATAGTGGGGGAAGTAGGCCCGCCCAAAAAATTCCAGGTCAATGGCGGCAAGCCTCTTGCGCAGGCCGCTGGGGCCGGTGAGGGGGAGGCCCGCTATATAATCACGTTTCAGCTGTTCCCGTTCCGGGGAATGATCCCTTTCCAGGAAATCCTTTAAGAGCGCCCCCAGGGCGTTTAAGTCTGTGCCCCCGGCCTCGTATTTTTTAGCCTCTGCCTCGGCTATGGCCCCCGCCAAGGCAGCTATGCTCTGCTTTTTCCGCTGCTTCAAACAGCCCGCCTCCTTCCCTTTGCTGATACGGGGCCAGAAATGCCCCTATTTGCCCCCTTGCCTTTTGGTGGTAACTTTTCCCGCCCTCTTGGCTGGGGCGCGGTTTGAACGGCCTTAAACGGCTCTTAAACGCATAGAAACAAAACAAAAGAGGCCGGGGCCGAAAAATCCCGCCCCGGATGGGTATGCTTCGCCATCCGGGGCTTGTTTTGGCCCGGTCTCTATGCGTCTATGTCCGCCGATCCGCGCCGGGGGGACGCATCAACCGCCCGGCCTTTTTCGGTTTCCTGTATGTAGTGTTTAAGAATCGTTTACAAGCTCCACCGAAAGCTGTACCGTTTTCGGCTCCCCGCAGATGGTAAGCTCCACCTTGGCCCTGCGGGCATGGCTGTCATACTGGACAGCGCGGCTGGCAAAGTTCCCCAGCACCCCGCCCACGATTTTGAGGGAGCCGTCCGGCTGCCTGCGCACCCTGGTGGGTTCCAGGGGCCTGCCGCCCCCGGAAAGCACCTTGACCCACTCTGCCTCCAGATAGGTGAGCCGGGAGGGGGAAAGGCCGCTAGTGCCCAAAAACCGCTGCACATGGGGCACAGCCCGCACCCTGTAGTAGTTGTCGGCGTTATAGTCCAGGCTTACAAACACATAGCCCGGGAAGAGGGTATATTCCTTGTGTGTCCAGGCCCCGGCTTTGCGGACGGTACGGTTTTCCCTGGGCACCAGGGCAATCATGCCCATGGCCTGCAGCGCCTGCTGCACGCCCTGCTCCTGCCCGGTATCCACCTGCAGCACATACCACATACCCTCACCCCTTTTCTAAGCCGTCCCGCTTTTTCGCGTTCAAAAATTCGTTTACCTGCCTGTAAAGTTCCGGCTGCTCCCTGGCCATGGCCTCGAACACCAAAGCCCGCACAGCCTCCAGGCCCGCCTCGGTAGCGTCCTGGTTCTGCATTTCTACCCGTTTCTTGTAGGCGGCGGCCCGTACCAGGGCATTGGCCTCACGGAGCATCTTGTCAATGCTTACCCCCTGCCAGTCCTCCTCGCTGGCCCCGGCCAGGGCGTTCAGCAGGTTCTGGCTGGTGAGCCGGATAATGGCCTCGGTGGTGTCCAAGTCCGGGTAACGGTCTAACTCGTCCATCATGCGCCGGAAATTCTCCTGGGCCACCGCCAGCATCTGCACATTGGCCTGGTATGCCTGGGCGTACCGGCACACGCTTGCCACCGATATGCCCACGCCATTCTGGCCTAAAAAGTCCACGATCTCCCCATAGGTGGCATTGGACAAAAGCATCTGCTCCACCGCTTCCCGCAGCGCGGGGTCTAGCCCGTCTATTTTGCTGTGCTTTCGGTTGCCTGCTTTTTTGCCCATGTGCCCGCTCTCCTATACTTCGATCATATTGTCCTCTATGCCGCCAGCCAGCAGCCGGATGCCCTTGCCCGTAAGCTTTGCCTCCAACACCTGGTATTTTTTATCAGCAAGGGAGGCGTCGTGCTTGGAGGATACCTCCCGCAGATGTATGTACCCCTCCAAAGCCAGGAAATTCACCGCATCCAGAAATTCATCCTCGGTCACGCCATTCTCTTCCAGCACATTCTGGATGCCGGACAGCTTATTGTACTGGTGCCGCAGGATGTTAATGGTACGCAGCACCCTGCCGTTGTTGCTTACAAAGTTACCTGCCCGCAGGCGCTGCTTATCAATACCGCTCATGACGTTTTTCCTCCCTGTTTCATTGCACGATCCAGAATCATGTCTATTTTTCTATCCACCTTGGAAAATTCCCGGATAAAATCATCTTTTGTCAAATAGGTCTGCATGATGGTTTTTATATCTGCCCGCAGTTCGTCATAAGATTTCTCGTGTACGCTGCGGGGGGTATAGTCCCGCTCTATACGCTCAATGTCACTAGCCAGCTTGTCCTTGTCCTTTTCGTAAGGCTCCTTTTTAACCGTGGTTTCATCCAGCCTTTTGACAGACTCATCCAGCCGGTCTACACGCCCAAAAAGGGAGCGCTTTAACAGATATATCAAGGCCCCGGTTGCAAACCCCAAAAGCAGCACCACCAGCCACCATGTTCCATTATCAAACGTCACACGAACACCCCCGAAAAAAGAAAAGGTATGATTGATTTGTCTCAATCATACCCTCAAAACACGCAAGCGGTCAACGTAAAGCGTTTAAGTTTTTTACTTTACAATAGGGAGAGCTGCCCATCCATAGGGCGGGCACGGACGGCCCGCACCTTATCTGATACGATACTCCTTATTGTGACTTCTGTCAATCCGTATTTTTGCGCCAGTTCCCGGAAGTTGTACCCGTCAAACTCAGCCTTGATTTGTTCATTCCTTTCCATGCGCTCGATTTTGTCCGTTTTTGGAATATAGAAGTAAGTGCCCCCATACTCCTCCATTAGCTTTTTGAAATTGTCCTCGCCTATCAAATCAGCTATTTTCTTCTGTTCCTGGCTCAAATCTTCCAGCCAGCTTGTTTCCGGGGCACTCATCGCAAATCACCTCCCGGCGGGCTTTTTCCTACATTGGCCACATACTTTTTCAGTATTTCAATGAGCCGGTTGCAGGTCTCAAAGTCTATCCAGGCAAAAGGCTCCTTTGGCAGGGCGTCTATGTGCAGCTCCTTTTTCAAGATACCACACAGGCGCTGCCCTAAAGTGGCCCTGCTGGGCGCTGTGTCCGCTTTTTGCAGCTCATAGAGTAAAGCCCATACCTTGCGCTGCTGGGCCGCTGTGGCCCCGCCAGGGCGCTCTGTGTGCGTCTTAGGCTTACGGCGCGGGGGAGGGGTGCCCTGGCGCTGCTGCAGGTCGTTAATAACCGCCTGGGCCTCGCTGCTGGTGAGCGCCCTTACAGAGCCTTTCCCGGTAATGGCAGCCACCAGGGAGTGCAGGGCGTCCTCCTCGTTGCCCCGCTCCACAATGCCCAGGGCATTGCCTATGGCGTATATCTTCCTAATCTGCTGCCCGTTAATGACTGCCATAGCGTCCTCCTTTCCCCGCTTATGCGGGCTGTTCGGCCTCCACGCCCACCTTGATGCTTTCCTCCACGATAACGGCGGCCCGGATGATGTCCACGGCCTCCTGTGTGCTGCCCTGCCAGCCTGCGGCCCGCAGCACCTGGGTGAGCCATTCCCAGTTTATCACCTCGGCGGCAAGGTAAGCCCAATCGCTGGCCTCCTGTTCCGGCAGGCCGCCCACCTTCATGAGCGTGGCCTTGTCCCGGTTGTAAGTGCCCTTGAGCCGCTTCTGCAGGGTGGCCTGCACCTTGGGGTCGCTGCTGATTTTCTGGATCAGGCTGTCTAAAGTCCCCTCTGTGTAATTCCCCTGGGCCACCATGCCCAGCAACTTTTTGCAGGGGGCGGTCATAGTGTCGGTGGTTTCTGTCCTGATAAAGTCCCCGGCCACCTTGCCCAGCACCTCTTTGACCATGGTAAGGGATACCGGCTTGACTGTGGCGGCGTTTGTCACCGTCACCCGGCTGTTTTGGCTGCCCCAATAGGAGGCGGTCAGCAGCTTGGTGTCCTTAAGGTCATCGGCGGCCAGGGTCTCAAAGTACCCCTTGAGCCAGTCCATGCGCTCCTTGATCCGGCTGGATTCAAGGGTCAGGGCGGCGTATTCGTCCACATAAGCCCTCACCTGTTCTTGGCTAATCATCTCCGGCCACCTCCCGCAGGCCCTGGCGGCACTCCCGGCAGATGTCAAAGCCCTTAAACTTTACCACGCCCTGGGTGCCGCCGCAGATATTGCAGGCGGGCAGGTGCTTAGAAAGCAGCAGGCCCCCGTCCTCTGTCGTGGTGATATCCAGCGCCGCGCCCCCCTGCAGGCCCAGCTGGTGCCGCAGCTGCTGGGGGATGGTCAGGGTGCCCTTTTTGCCCAGCTTTTTCTGTGCGTCCATCCGCATACCTCCTTTGTGTTTTCCTCACTCTGCGTTTATCCGGGCTTGTGACCGTTGCCCTAAAGGGCAGCCGCATTAAGGCGGGGCCGAGGCCCCTATAGCTTCAAAACAGGCATTATCACATCTTCAATCAATTCCCCCCAGGTGTAATTATCCCGGCCCTCTGCCTTAAGCCGCTGTGAAAACCTGTCCATTTCTACCGCTAACTTGAGCAGCTTAAGCACCCCCACCTCCTCCGGGGAGACTTCCAGCATATCCGGCCCCACCATACAGCCGATGGCCTTAAGGAGAAAAAACTCCCGCCGGATGGGTTCCATGGCCCCATATTCTCCCCACACCTCTTTGGCAAACTTTTTGCGGTTCAGCCGGGGCTTGTCAGGCGGGAGTATCCCTTTCGCCTGCAGCTCCTTTTTGATCTGCGCCCTTTCTGCCTTTTGGCGCTGGGTCATGCGTTTTTGCTTTTTGGGTGCCATATTGCAAGCTCCTTTCCCAATCCCCAAACCCGGCAGGTGCAGCAGGCCCGCTCCCCGGTTTCCAGTATCCTGTCGGCTTTCCCACACCTGCTGCGGGTGTATAGCCAATTACAAGCCATCCGCGCCCACCTCCCTGCCGAAGATGTCCAGCTGGCCGTCCAGGTTCTTGTCCTCCATCCACCAGCGGAAAACATCATCGGCGGTTTTCCACTGGCAGGGCTTGCCCTGTGCTTTGCGTTCCTCCAGCATACGGGCAAAGGCCCTGCGGTACAGGTTTTCAAACTTTGGCCATTGCTGAAATTCATGGTATCGGGCCTTGCTGGCCATGGGGCAGCCAATGCATCCCACCCTAGTAAACCCCATGAAATAGCAGGGGTTTATTTCAGCTTTTACTTCCCTCAAAAACTGCCACACCTCCCGGTTTGTCCACTCTACAATGGGGTGTATTTTGATTTCGGCCTTTATCTGGCAGATGGCCACGATTCTCTCATCCCCATTGTCAAAGTCGAATGTGAGCCGGTCCTTTTTTGACTTCCCTTGTGTCTCAGCCACCTCTGCGCTTGCCCGCCCATTGCTTTCATGCTTTCGAATTCCTAACACCACGCACCTATGTGGGCTGCTACCCTCCTTCAAAACTTGGCAACAGTATCGCATTGTACGTGTTGGGGGCATGAGTTTCTGGGGGATAAGCGCCCACATGGAGGTGGGTTGGCCCTTATATCGGGGGTGCAGTATTTCACACTTGACGCCCTCCAGCTCCAACCTGCGGAACACCTTGCGCACATGGTACACAGTTTCCGGCGCGTCTGCGGTAGTCAAGCTGTGTATGACCTCAAAGGGCACCCCGGCCCGCCTGCAAAGCTCCAGGCACACTTCGCTGTCTTTACCGCCAGAGTAGGTCAGCAGCAGGGGCTTTTGGTAATAGAACTCGCTAAGCTTTGACGCTTCCTGCAGCCGCATGATGGCTGTATGTTCCAGATCCATTCCCACGCCCCTTTCTGTTTTCCTCGCTCTGCATTAACACGGGCTTGCGACCGTTGCCCCAAAGGGCAGCTGCATTAAGGCGGGGCTTACGGCCCCATATATTCATTAACGGCCCTAGCAGGCTCTGCAGGCCCAGCCTCTACCTTGCGCCTGCCTATGCACCCCCGCTGGTAGCCGTCCTGGTATCCGGCCTTATAGGCGGCGTCTGCAGCCCGCTGGGTGGCTGCCGCCTTGCCTATGTTGTATCCCAGGTAAAGCAGCAGCGCCACCAAGGGGAGGAACAGCGCCTCGCCGCCCGGAGAAAATGGCCGGCCCTTCACAATCTCAAACCCCAGCCGGATATACATACCGCTCAAAAGCCCCGCAAGCGCCCCTAAAATCAGCGGTAAAACCCTCTTAAAAATCATAAGCCCCTCCTATTTCTCTTTACCCATACGGGCAAGGATAATAATAGTTGCACAAATAATCGCTGTAATAAGTACCCCTGTCACGCTGATCCCCCCTTATACCACGCCTATACCCATATTGCGGGCCATGTTATAAAGCCCAGTATAGGTAATGTCCTCGTTGTTTACGGCGTTGTTATAGACATTCACCGCGCCCCGGACGCCCCACTTGCTTTGACAGATGCCATGCAGGAAAGCGGCCTCCTTTTTCTGGTCTGCCTCGGCCAGTTTGGGGAAAAGGGCCTTTACGTCCTCGGCTGTGACCTTGTGGGTGCTGTAAAAGCGGTTCATGCGGATACGGGAGAACAGCTGCGCGAACCGGGCCTCCTGCTTGCCCACCATGCGGGTATAGGTCTCGGTGTTGCCGATCAGCGCGATGCCCACGCCCTGCTGCCCGGTGATGGGGTTGGGGTCTGTCCATGTGCGTATCTCCTCCAGCGCCCGCAGCTGCAGGTGCTGGGCCTCGTCAATGATAATAACCCGGTTGGTGCCCTCCAGCTTCTCCCGGATGGAAAGGGCCAGCTCCAGCTTGCTGCGGCTTTCCGGCACCCGCAAGGCCCGCGCCAGCATCTTCAAAAGGTTGCCCAGGGTGCCGATGCTGGGGGTGGCCTGTATGTACACGCTGCTGGTGGGGTTGTCCCTTACAAACTTTTCCGCGCCCTTGGTCTTGCCGATGCCTGCGTCCCCATGGATAATGACCATGCCCTTTTCCAGCTGGCAATAGCGGATCAGCTTGTATACGTCCTCGGAAATGGAGGTGGGGATATAGTCCTGGATGGGCTTATAGGGCAGGGCCTTTTCGGTGCTGGCGTCCTGTTCGTCCTGGGCCTTGAAAAACTCCTCCAGCTTGCTTTCCAGGGCTGAAATATCGCCGTTGTCGTACATACTGCGGCGATATTGGGAAAGGGCCGTCTGACTGATACCCATAAGGGGCGCGGCCTTGGCCTGGCTTAGCTGCCTGTCCTGCAAAAACTGCGTTACCCTTGCCTGCAATGCGCTGTTGTAAACCTTACTCATCATAGGTTCCTCCTTGTTTTCTGAGTGCGTTTCTATTCATAACATCCAGGTCAGGCCCGCCCACCGCTTTAAGCAGCGGCTCTTCGTTGGGCCTTTGCAGCTCCAGCACCTTGGGCTGGGGTTCCGGGATGATCCGGGCCATTTTGCTTTCGTGGGCCTGCTCCATCACCAGTTCCAGGGCGGTACGCCTGCCGAAAGCCTGTACTGTGCTGGCCTCCAGCGCCTCTTTAGTAATGCGCTCCAGCCGCCGCACCTTGCCCATGGCCTGCTTGACTTCCTCCTTACTGGCCCCGTAGGTGAGCACCGCTGTATTATCCACCGGCACCTCCATGATGAAACGGTCTTGCAGGTCATACACCCGCACGGCGCTCAAATCTTCCGGGTCATAGCGGAAATACACCTTTTCGCCCATATAGTTAAAGATAAAGTCATCGTTCCAGTAATCCAGCCGCTGGCCCGCGATGTCCAGATGCACCCCGCGCCGAGTGACCTTCTGCACCCTGGCGCTACGCATGAGCATGAGGCTTAAGTCCTCGGCCCCGGCCACCCGCTTGGTGTGCAGGTTCTCATTGTAGACCTGTTGCCGGGGCTTGCCACGGTCTGCGGCCACCTCGCCGCCATAGGGCTGCTGGTTGAAATACCAGTCCAGCAGGGTCTCCACCGTATCCGTGAAAGAACCGTCCAGGGGGATTTCCCCGTTTTTCAGCACACTCTTAAGCTTTTCCGGCTTTTCCACCACGTTGCCGCCCGTGTAGGTCTCGAACAGGCGGGAAAGATGGTCTTTTACATCCCGGAAGCGCCGCTCTATGATTTTCGCCTTGGCGTTGCGGACGATGGCGTTGGTCATCTTGATGCCCAGCCGTTCAAATACCGGGGGCACTTCAAAGCGCTCCTCGCCGTCCTTGGGTTTTTTCTTTCGATGGCCCAGGCCGCCAATGTCATGGGTCAGGAACTCGCGGCCATTGTCAACGTAAATATTCTCCGGGATGCCGTATTTCAAGATGCCCTTGCGCAGCGCAATAAGCGTTGACTGGCTGCTGGGGGCCGTGGTGACGTGGCACCCGGTGAAGATGCCCGACCGGGCGTCAAAGAAAGCCGTAAGGTACAGACGATGGAGCTGGCCGTTCTCGCCCTGGGTGATAACGTCAAAGGTGTGGTTGTCCGCCACCCACCACTCATTGCTGGCCATTTCCTCATATAGACGGTGTATGTAGGGGGCGCAGCGGTCACGGAAAGCCTTTTGACCTTGACGGCCCAATACTTCCATGGGTTCGGGGATGTCGCGCTGTATCCTGCGCCAGAAAGTGGAATAGGTGGGGATATCCGCCACCAGCTCCGGGGCCATTTCCTGGAAGTATCTCAAGGTGTACTCATAGCACTTTTGTATGGGATGCTGGGCCTCATCCAGGTAAAAGCTTTGAAACACATCCCACACCACATCGGCTATGCTGCTAGCGCCCTGGCGGCCCTTACCGCGCTTATCAATAAGGGCCTCCGCCCCTTGCGTTTCCAGCTGTTTCTTTTTGCGGTAAAGCGTCTTTACAGAAAAAGTGTGCTCTGGATCGGTTTTAGCACAAAGGGCTATAAACTTGTCATCGGCCTCGGCTTTATCGCCTGGGTAGTGGTCGCGGTAGTTTTTCCACTCCTTGAGGGTCTTTTCCCACCACATGATTTCCTGGCGTTCGCTGTCTGTGTAGTGGTCGAAGGGTTTGTCCTTTTTGCCAGTAGATTTTGCCGCCTTTGGCAAACTGGCCTTAACCTGGGCAAAGTATTTTTCTTGTATAGGTTTATCTAAGTCCTCGACTGAAAACACATACTCAGGGGAATTGAACTGATTATAAACACAGTCGGATTTCAGTTCATTGCTTTTTGCCCAACGCTGGATAGTTCTTTCATCTTTGTTATAAAGTTTGGCTACTTCTCTTGTTGTAAGACGAGGCTCCATTGTTCCACCTTCTTTGTGCCCCTTAAAATCGACTAAATCAGCATTTACTGTTGCCCATGCACAGGTCGCATTGGGATGGTAGTCAAAACCATCTTATTCCATTTCCAAACCCACAGAAGACCTTTGTAGGGGGCAACAAATACATCTTCACCTTCATGCTCCCAAAGCCGGATGTCAGTATAGCTTTCATCGTTATATTTGATCTGACCTCTAAACACCGTGGCTATAGTTTCTGGCACATCCTCGCCTAAAGAGGGGCGGTCACGCCAAAGTCCAGCCCAAATATTCACGAACAAGCTCGCGTTATCACTATCCCCTACATTGATTTCCATAAAGCTATCATCATTAAAATAGATATGAATGATATCACGCCTATAAAGTACAACTTCATCCACTTCGGGAAATGCACTGGTAACAGCAAGACTCAAAATGTTGACAAAGTCTTTTCTTTCCATTTATCATGCTCCTTTCGCTTCTGTAAAAATTTCTTCCACCTCGCAGTCCAAGGCCCTGGCTATCTCCCTAGCCCGCAGGTGGTTGATACGCTTGGTTTCTCCCCGTTCGATTCTGAGGACTGCGTTTCCAGGCAGCCCTGCACTTTTGGACAAGGCTTTCATACTAAGGCCAGCAGCTTCTCGCCGCCGTTTCAATTCCTGCACGTTGGTAACAAGAAACATTTACGCTCCTCCTTTCGGGTACTCTAGTACCCATATTGATATTATAACGGGTACACTCGAGCCTGTCAAGTCTTTTTGAAAATTTTCCTGTACACCTGTACCCATTTTCTGATATAATAGAGCCAAAAACACAAAGGTGGCTAAAATCATGTCTTTCGCGGAAACATTGAGGAACTTGCGTCAGTCAAAAAAACTTAGTCGACAAGGTCTGGCAGATGCTACAGGCTTATCTGTCCATAGCATCGCTAGTTATGAGAAAGGACGGCGGGAGCCAAACTCTAAGGCCCTTACTATACTTGAAAACTATTTCCAGGTTAGTGGGGCATACCTGCGTGGTGAAAGCGCAGATCGCTCTCGGCCTGCTGCATGGGAGGACGCTGAAATAATGGAGGCCGTGCGGGAAAGCCTGCCCAAGCAGCTTGCTGGGCTGAATGATCTACTAAAAGAGTGTGCCGCCTCGGAGCAAAAACACACCTTTGATATTTTGGTGGAGCTAGGCCATATCCTAAAGATAAAGGATACCAGCCAGCGGGCGGCGGCCATGGAACTAATCCAGGCCGTCTTTGCGGCCACTACACGCTGCATAGATGTCTGCGCTGGAGCTGGGGAGGATATTGATCCAGAAACACGGCCCCAGCAGGCACGAGATACCGCTATGAAAAGCTATGCAGAGGCGCTCCAAAAGGCTTTTTTTACTCCTCAATAACTACATTTGTACCAAACAAATATCAGGATATCACAGGCTTTTCGGTTTGTGACAGTTTTGGGACAGAATCCCGTTTTTCGGGATTTTTTCCCGCTTTTGTGCTGGTGCTCTAAGTCCATTAGGTGTACGGCGAGTGGCCGTATACCTGATGGGAACAAAAAGTGGAGACGGGGTCACAAAACACGACGGGGTCTCTGACATCTTTTAGGGCGTCCATTTTTATGGACATCCTTTGTGCTTTTCCATCTGTGAGGGGATGTACTTTGTGTACACCCCCTTGCCCTATTTCCAGCTGGGGCACTCAAAAGGTGATCACCCTTGTGACACGCCCTTTGGGTGGGGGTGGTGCAATCTACCCACCTAGGGGTCGGTAAAGCGCCAAGCCCATTCAAAGGGTGTAAGTCTAATCTACACCCTTTGAACATAAAAACGCGAGAGGGGGTCGTGAAATACGACCCCCTGCTAGAAATGTAATGAGCCTACCCGGAAGTTAGGGTCATATCCTCATAGAGAAGCTGCATAAGTCTGCTCGCCAAAGGGGTGACTGTAGCGTTCACCCCTCGTAGCATAAATAGGTGGGTGGCGTTTTACCACCCCCTTCTAGGTATGGAAAGGGGGTCTATTTTATGGACACCCTAGCTGATATTTGAGGAGAGGTACTCTGCAAAACGGGGAGTACCTCCAGGCTTTTAGAAGTCGTTTAAGCGCCCTCATTTTGTGAGTGATAATAAAAATCAGCTCCGACATTTTGAAAATTTTTCGCCTGGACAAAACACCCCGAAAACCTAGTGTTTTCTAAGCGCCGACACGGTTTCTTAGCCCCGACAGATTTTGTCGGGGCTGTTTTCGCTTAAAAACAAAAAATAAGCCCTTTAAGCGACGTTTGTATGCGTTCGCTTAAAGGGCTGCTGTTGTTTTCTTAAAAGCCGCTTAAACCTCGCCAATGCTAGGTTTGTGCGGTTTCTTAAAAGGTTTGGGCGCGGCCTTAAATGCTCCTAAAAGGTAAATTTGAGCGGTTGGTGGCTTTGCGCCGCGCAGCCCGTTTTGGGCCGAAAACGGGCAAAAAAATTTTGCAATCCCATTTTACGAGATTGCAAAAATTCCATCAATATGCAAGCGGTTTTCCGCGAAAAAACCTAGTATTTAAGCCGTTTCCCGGAGTTTTCCACATTTTTTCATGTTGAAAAGTAGGGCCGTCCTGGATTTCTCAGTCTTTACGAAAACTTACACGCGGACAAATGGGATTCTGACCTTTGAAGATGCAGATGAGTGGCAGAATGGGGGCGACTGATTATGGCGAAAATTATTGTCACTAGTAGGTATATGCGGAACACCCCAAAGCGTTCGGCCACGGACTTGGTGAAATATATGGGTACCCGCGAAGGAGTAGAGAAGGTGGCAGAGGGCATTGACAACTCCCCAGCTACAGTCCGTCAGCAAAGATTAGTGCAGGACATCATCAAGTTTGACTCGTCTACCAAGGACTATGGTGAGTACCAGGACTACGAAAGTTCTCCTACCAAGAGCAATGCCAGCGAGTTCATCGACGCATTCATCGAACGTAATGCTGACCGTATTGGCTAGCTGGACAAGCTAGTTTCCTACATGGCGGAGCGGCCTGGGGTAGAAAAGTTGGGGACCCATGGACTCTTTAGTCAGACCGATGACAAGATAGATTTGGATTCCGTTGCTGAGGAAGTGGGTCAGCACAAGGGTATCATCTGGGCACACGTCATCAGTTTGCACCGCGAGGATGCTGAACGGCTGGGTTATAATAAGGCCGAGGCGTGGCGGGAATTGGTGCGGCGCAACGTTACTGAGTTAGCTGAGGCTCAGAAAATCGACATCAGTAACCTGCAATGGTACGGTGCATTTCACGACACCGCGCACCATCCGCATATGCACTTGTTGGTCTATTCCAAGGATGCAAAACAGGGTTAGTTGACGAAAAATGGGATTGCTGAACTGCGAAGTGCGCTGGGCAATGACATCTTTCATATGGAGCAATACAAACTGTTCACGATGGAAACAGACCTCCGTGACCGCCTAAAGAGGGAGAGCCGGGAAGAAATTGAGAAACTGTTTGTAAAAATCCGCAAGTCATATACGCAAACCACTGAGATTGAGATGCTGTTTCTGAAGCTGGTTTCACAGCTGAAGACCTTCAAAGGGCACAAGCAGTATGGATATTTGCCGAAAGAGGTTAAGGACACGGTCAACAGAATTGTGGCTGAGTTGGCAAAGGACAATGGCATTGCAAGGCTCAATTCTGAGTGGAATAAGGTCAACCGTGAGAAATTATCACTGTATTTTGAGAAGAAGGGGCCGGACATTTCCCTGGAGGATAACACTGAGTTTCGCAGTATTTAAGAATGTGATTGTCAGGAGCGCGACGCTAGCAATGAAGATTATGGAGGTGGAACACTCTCAAACGTATGATGTGGGTGGTTCGATTCAGTCGGTGGTCAGTGCTCTGTGCAAGCTGATTTCAAAGAGCTGTGGCAAAAAGATAGAGCGGCTGAATACTCAGATAGATCGCAAGCTCAGAAGTAAAACAGAGCAGAAGAAGGCGGCGCATGGGTTGAAAACAGACCGTGGCGTCAAACAGGAGATGGATGATGAGGACTATGGGATGAGGATGTAAGGAGGTCAAAATTTGCGCCGCAAAACAAAGAATACGGTTTTGGAGAAACCAGTAAAAAGTAAGAAAAATGTCAGTGGACATAGGCGGGTACTATGTGGTAGTGTTGGTAGTCAGAAAGGGGGCCGATTTATGGCAAAACGCAGAGCAAATGGCGAGGGTAACATATGCAAGCGCAAGGACGGCCGCTGAGAAGGACGCTATACAGCAGGCCGTGACCCAGAGTCCAGCAAGGTGATTTACAAGAACGTGCTTGGTAAGACGCAAGCAGAGGTCAAGGAGAAACTTGCCAGGGCTATTGAGGACAACAAAGGCTTGGATATCGTTAAAGCTGGTCAGCACACGGTAGGCCAATGGATGGACGTGTGGTATGAGAACTACGCCAAAATCAAAGTGCGACCATCCTCACACAAGACGCACAAAGGTTATATTGAAAATCACATTAAGCCAAGCATCGGCAAAATCCCGCTCAGTAAGCTGACTACGCTGGAAGTGCAGGCACTTTACAGAAAGTTGCTCACCAGCGGTAGGGTAGAGCGGACAGGGTCCAAGCGGCAACCCAAAGGCTTGAGTGCTAAGACTGTCCGCAATATCAATCAGGTGATTTCATCAGCTATGGAGTTAGCCAAAAGCCAGAAACTTATCTTAAGCAATCCCACAAACGGTTGTGCGTTGCCAAAGGTTGAACATCAGGAGATGAGAACGCTAACCGCTGACCAGTTGGCCGCATTCTTTCGTGAGGCCAAGAACAGTGGCGTGTTCGAGATGTACTACCTGGAACTGGCGACAGGGCTACGCAGGGGAGAGCTGCTGGGCCTAAAGTGGGACGATATCAACCTGGAAGCAGGCGTAATTCAGATAAAACGCCAAGTAGCGCGGATCAATGGGGAAGTAGTGGAAGCCCCGCTAAAAACTAAAAATTCCTACCGCACCTTGTCCATAGGAGCAGATGCAATAGAAATTCTTAGGGAAAAGCAGAGTAAAGTGACAAGTGAGTATGTGTTCCCCTCGTCCAACGGCGGGCCAATCTCGCCGGACAGCGTTCTGCATATGCTCCACCGGGTATTGAAGAGAGCTGGATTGCCACCCTTGCGCTTTCACAATTTGAGGCACACATTTTCGACCCTGGCGCTCCAAAATGGTGTAGACATCAAGATGGTATCAGGTATGCTGGGCCATTACAGCACAGGGTTCATCCTGGACACCTACGCCCACGTTACCACCGCCGCACAGAAAGAAACCGCCAAGATGATGGGCAGCCTCTTGGGGAATAGTATCCGGTAGTTTCCGGTCCTATCCCCGTATGGGTCAGGCAAGAGAAAACACAAAAGAGAATCCCCGGAACTCCTAGAAGTTCCGGGGAAATTTGGTTGCGGGGGTTTGCAACATATTTTACCCAAAATCCTTTTTGGGTGGCCTGTTGAAACCTAATCGCAGGGGCTGTGTATACATTTGTGTATATAAGCGTGTATATACATGCGATGCTGGCTTGTCCAAATTATTCCCCATCCACCAGCCTGTTAAGTATCCTTTCAAGCGTCCTATCTTTTGTCATCGCTCCCACGATGCAGCCTGCTGTCTGGCGGTTTGTGCAGAGTTGTACTGCCATATGGGCCGTGTATGTCCGCTTAGTACGGTCAACCCATGCAAGCGTTACCTGTTGAGGATGCTGTCTGGCGTACCGCGCCGCCTTTTCCGCCAGGGTCATAGCCGTTGCCTCCTGCTCTTAATCAATTACAGATAGATATTGGAAACGTATAGTGCTGCTATTCAAAATCCTTCAATTCTCTGTTTGGCACAGGATGGCACAGTACAGACAGTGCGCCGCATAAGCCGTCATATTCCGGACGGTCGGGGATGAATCTGTCAATGTTCTCTTCCAGCCCCTGCTCTTGGAAAAGGCAGATAGCGCCTGCAGGGTCTGTGACAGTTCTGCTGCCATCTGAAAAAACCACGGTAATCTTACAAGACCTGTTCCTGTCGGCAATCTGCTGGAGAACATCCAGCCGCTTCAAGATTGATTTATCCATGTTCGCCTCCGATCTGCCCTTCCAGTTCATCCAGGCGGGCCAGAATGTCGCTTGTTTCCGTCAACTTCAAACCATATTCCAGTATGCTGCGGGCTGCAGAGATGCGGGCTTGGCTGTTTTCTCCTGTGTCCTCCACAATCTCCCGCAACGTGGACAGGGCGGGCGCTATAGCCTGTTGGGCCTGCCGGGCGGCATCCTCCACAAGCCCGGAAAAGGCTTTTTTATATTCTGCCTGGAAAGCCGGGTCGGCCAGATAACCCCGCAGGGTTTTGGAAGTAATCCCAGCCGCCGCAGCGGCCTTTTCCCTGGTGGGGGAAGTCAGTAAAGCCAGAAGGGCTTTTTGCTGTTTAGGCGTCATTGTCCGCCTCCTTTTGTCGGTAAAAATCGGTAGATATTGATAAAATGGGGCGCACAGGCTTTTGCCCATGCGCCCTTGTGTTACGGCTAATATGCCTTGCCCATCTGGAGGATAAGCCGGGCCGCTTCCAGCCGTTCGGCGGTGGTGGCAGTCGTATCCTCCAAAATCCCTTGCAGGCTCTCAATAGCCCGCGCCCGGTTTTGTGCGATTTCCAACCGGGCACTCTCATTCGCCAGCCGGGTTGCCTGGGCTTTCTTGTGTGCTGCGTCCATAGGCATCCTCCTTATTCGCTGGGCGGCGTGACGGGCTGGGCCTGGTAGTAAATGGCCTTTGCCTTGTTATCCAGTACAAAAGCGCCGTAGCAGATACGCCCCTCTACCAGAGAACCGGAAATACCGGGCGGGTTTTCGTGGACAGTGTAATCTTCAAGCTTTACCGGGGCCACAGTGGCACAGGGATGGGCTACCATAAAGCCAAATCCAGCGGGAAGGCGGTTGGCGGGTATCTTCTGCACTGTCATGCCGTCCAGCATAGCGATTACGCCTTTCAGCCGCAGATCGTTCCCCACGTCTGTCTCCATGACGATATCCTTGCACTTCTTCAGCAGTACATAGACGGCGGGAGTCACCACCAGTACGCGGCCTGTTTCGGGGGCTTCTGCGTTGTCCAGGGCTTCGGATGCCGCCAGAATCTCGGTATA
>ERZ779632.182-NODE-182-length-42234-cov-16.059603_pt1 | contig 42234 bp, 31 predicted proteins | sample MGYA00514194_ERZ779632 | MGnify/ENA primary metagenome ERZ779632 (study PRJEB29562, sample SAMEA4376704) | mouse gut metagenome | isolation source: Cecum | study: EMG produced TPA metagenomics assembly of the A DSS colitis mouse model was used to assess the... | reverse complement strand
TCCACCGTGGTGCCGAACCTGTTTGCCAGAAGCCAGAGCGTATCGCCGGCCCGTACCGTATAGGCAAAGGAGCCGCCGGTGTCGGGCGTGGGATTCGGGTTGGGAGTTGGAATGGGATTCGGATTCGGGTTGGGATTCGGCACAGGTACATTCTGCACGATTCCCTGATAGGTTCTGTACAGCGCGTTCCAGGTGGCAGGCCCCACAATGCCGTCCGCCGAAAGACCCATTCTTCTCTGAAAGGCGATCACTGCCTGTTTCGTCCCCGCACCGAATATGCCGTCCTGCGTCACGGCCGGAATATCGGGATAGTATTCGGAAATGATATCCAGCAGATATTGCAGGGTAATCACATCCTGCCCTCTCGAACCTTCCCGCAGCACGGTGGCAGGAGGCACCGTGCCGATTCCCAAATTGGTGCCCTCACTGTCTAATTCCGCCAATCTGGTCACTGCCGTATATAAGCTGGAAATCTTATACCAGGTAGATTTTCCTACGATTCCGTCGGAAACAAGCCCGAAAATACTCTGAAACCTCGTTACCGCCGCTCTCGTGCTGTCCCCAAAGGTTCCCTCCGCGTCGGTGATGGCCGGTATGGCAGGATAGTTTTGCCTGATCCGATTCAAATATCTTTGTATAGTCTGCACGTCCAGTCCCGTGCTTCCAAGCCTGAGCGGCGTCCCCGGATAGGAAGCCAGCATATTCGTTATAATGTTTGTCTGCGCGATCTCCACATCATCCGGGTAATAATACCGCAGTATCCTGATGGGCGTATAACCCTGATTGGCAAGCGACACCGTTCCCCACTGGGACATTCCCCGGCAGGCAGCGGTGGTGCCGTTACAGAAGGAAGTAAAATAGGGCGCTTCCTGTCCCTGTCTGCGGACATATTCATTAAAAATCTGATCCACGATCCTGCTGATGGATTCGTAAATGGGCCTGCCGTAAACAAAATACTGATCGTAGGCGGTACTGTTTGTAATGTCAAAGGGATATCCCTGCACCCGATACCATTCCGTATATACCCGATTTAGCGCAAATGTAATAATCGCATAAATATTCGCCCGAAGCGCCGACTCCGGCCATGTGGGATAGATTTCGCTGCTGGCGACGTTTTTCACATAATCGGGAAAAGATACCTGTACATTGGAAGCCGACGCATCCGGCGTTCCCAGATGCACCGTGATCGGATTCGGAATGGCAACCTGCCGCAGCACCTGCCCCGACTCTCCCCCGTCAACGGGGCCCTCCGGCTCCCGCTCCCCTTCCATGGAAACGGCGGGCGCACCCACCACGATTTGAGTCTGCATCCGATCCGGCCGCTGTCCCTGCATGGGAACAAGCACAAGCGGAAGAACTGCCGACTCGCCGTCAAAAATCGGAATATCAGATACATATACCGAATCAAAACCTTCCGCCTGTGCAAGCACATTATAAGTTACATAGGGCGTCCCCGTAAAATTCTCGTCCTGCGAGTAGCGTTTGTCCATGGTTTCCAGAGACACCCTTCTCGTCTCCCCGTTTTTGTCTGTAGTCAGCTCATAAATCCTGTTCTGCTCGTCGTCCAGAACGCTGACCAGTACGCCGCCAAGGGGCAGCGCCTCGTGAGCCGTTCTCGCCTGCATGGTCAGATATCCAATCGCCATAATCCCGTTCTCCTTCTTAGCCATATTGATAGAAAATCCATATGCTATAGGGTATGCGGCATTCGTCCTGCCGTGCCGCCTGACGGTTTTCGGGTCTGTCGGCTTTTGTCTCCGCCAGCTTTTGTCTCCGCCGGCTTTTATCTCCGCCGGCTTCCGCCCCTGCTTATACGCACAAAGCGGGCCGGTTTCCCATACAGGAAGCCGACCCGCTTATTTTTACTCTTTTGTTCCGATTCCGTATAAACAAAGTCCGTAATCGAACCTGTCAGGTTTGTTATCGGATACCGATCTCCGTATCAGACTCGGTGGTATGACTGTTCTTCTTAATATAATCCACTATCTCATCCAACTTCGTAAACGCCAGTCCTACATAGCTGTCCGCACAGCCGTAGTAAAGGGCGATTTTACCGCTCTCGGAGTCATGAATGGTCGCGCAGGGGAAGCAGACGTTCGGCACAAAGCCTCTCTCCTCATACCATTCCTCCGGGGTCAGCAGGAAATTCTCACAGCGGTAGAGCACCTTGGAAGGATTGTCGATATCGAGAATCGCGCCGCCGATGGAATACACCAGACCGTTACAGGTGCCTGTCACGCCGTGGTAGAACAAAAGCCACCCTTCGCTTGTCTCAATGGGCGCCGCGCCGCCGCCGATCTTAACGGACTCCCACCACTCGGTGCTTCTGCCCATCACATGTCTGTGCTTACCCCAATATACCATATCCGGGCTCTCGCTCAAAAAGATATCGCCGAAAGGCGTATGACCGGAATCGGAGGGACGGCTTAAAAGCACGAAATTGCCGTTAATCTTTCTGGGGAACAGCACCGCATTCCTGTTAAAGGGAATAAAGGGATTCTCAATTCTTGTAAAGGTCTTAAAATCCGTGGTCTTCGCCATACCGATGGAAGCGCCGTAGAAATCCTGACACCAGATAATATAATAGGTTTCCTCTACCTTCACCAGACGGGGATCATAGGCGTATACCGGCATAAAATCGTTGCCCTGCTCATCCTTAAAGGGAATCTTCTCCTTCTCAAATTCCCAGTGGATGGCATCCTTGCTGTGTCCGAGATAAATATAGGGAATGCCGTTTACCTGCTCGCCGCGGAACACGCCGATGAACTCGTCGCCGTAGGGCATAACGGCGCTGTTAAAAATTCTGGCAACACCTTCCACCGGATTTCTGCCGATAATGGGATTCTCGCTGTATCTCCAGATCGGAGCCCCCTTAAGTCCCTCCGGCTTCTCCTGCCAGGGCACATTTTTTACCACAGGACTGATCATTTTTACTTCGCTCATTTTCTTTTCCTCCTTCACTGTTCGGATAAAAAAACTAAATTTTTCTTAATAAAATCGCATCTTTGCGCCACGCACTCCACGGAACGGTAAGGGTCTCCCGGAGTATTAAACACATAGTCCGTCAGCTTGTCAATGGTGGTTGTGGCCACATGCATTCTCGTATCGCTGGCCGCATAGTAGATATACACGTCTCCGTTATCCCTTGCAATGGCGCCGTTTGTAAATACCACGTTGGACACATCGCCCACACGCTCCCAGTCTCTGGGGCCGATCAGCATCCCGGAAGGCTCCGCAATCACTTTGGAAGGGTCTTTTAAATCCGTTGCAAACGCGTAAATCACATAACGAAGACCCGCCGCGGTGTTACGCACGCCGTGGGCAATATGAATCCAGCCGTCCTTCGTCTTAATGGGCGGCGCGCCCGCGCCGTTTTTCGCCTCGGTAATGGTGTGATATCTGCGGATGGATGTCATCTTCTCCTCGTCCACCACCGCATGGGTAATGTCGTCGCACAGCCCGAAACCGATGCCGCCGCCCGAACCGGTCTCAATAAAGTCGTCCATGGGTCTTGTGTAGAAGGCATACTTTCCGTCCACAAATTCGGGATGCAGCACTACATTTCGCTGCTGGGGAGAACGCTTCGTCACCAGATTGGGCAGTCTCTCCCAGTTTTTCAGATCCCTAGTCCTTACAATGCCCGCCGCAGCCACCGCCGCAGACAGGTCGTTTACCGTAGTATCCTTGCTCTCGGAGCAAAACACGCCGTAAATATAACCGTCCTCATGCTTCGTGAGTCTCATGTCATAAACATTCGTCTCCTCCGGGCAGGTATCCGGCAGCAGGATGGGATAATTCCAGAATGTAAAACCGTCGATTCCGTTGTCACTCTCGGCCACGCCAAAGAAGGACTTTCTGTCGTTTCCCTCAATTCTGGCCACCAGATAATATTTTCCGTCAAGCTCGATGGCCCCGGAATTCATCACCGCATTGACGCCAAGCCGCTCCATAAAATACGGATTCGTCTCCGGGTTTAAGTCGTATCTCCAGTGCAGCGGAATATGCTCCCGTGTGAGCACAGGATACTGGTATCTGTCGTAAATGCCGTTGTAGCTGTCGGATTTCACATTTTTTCTCGCGATCAGTTTATTGTACTTTTCCAGTTCCACATAATATTGTTGATGCAGCATTGTAAACCTCCTCCTTTTTTGCAGCTCTTTCCCTGTAATATCGTCTGAACGCAGACACGACTATCCGTGCGCAAAGAAAACAGACTAATTTAGTCAATACCTCTTTTTATCACTTCCAGACACATTCTCCCGTTATGATAGGGACATTTCCACGGCTCCACAATGGGTTTGCCGCTGACAGACTTTCCCTCCTTATCCACATCCCAGAACCATTCGGAGCCGGGCCGTTTATCGATCAGGTGCTCCCTGATAAAGCGCCATACCGACCGGGCGGCTTCCAGATATTCCGTGTGAGTGGGATCCAGCTGATATCCGTTTAAAAATCCTATCAGCGTCTCCGCCTGCACCCACCAGATGCGGTTTTCATCTACCACGCCTTTCTCGCACTCATTGGCAAGAGACTGTCCGTCGAAGGCTGTCCGATACACCTGACCGGTCAGGTCAAGTATGATCGGCAGCATCTTCTCCGTATATGTATCATCCCCTAATACATCCGTTCCTCTCCTAATCAGCCATGCAGTTTCGATATCGTGTCCGTAAGAATGCAAATCCAGAATGGAATGCATCTCCCTGTCAAAAAATACCTCCTGCCTGTGCAGCGTCGGATTATAAATCTTTTCCGCGATGGTATCCAGAATCCACATAAGCCGCTTTTTCACCGCTTCGTCGCCGCTGACCCGGTAAAGCTCCGTATAAGCCTCGAACACATGGAGAAGGGTATTCATGGTCTTATCCGCAATCACGCCGTTTTCGGAGAGCTTGTCATTTTCGATCTCATGAAATTCCCGGTCGAAAGCCTCCTTATAGCCTATCTCGTCCATACACCGCTCCTCGATGATGTGAAACAGCTCCATGGCCGTTGTCAGCGCGCTCTCATCCTTAGACGCATCATAATAGGAAGAGAGGGCGTAAATCGAAAACGCCTGATTGTAAGTATGCTTCGTTGTATCCTCCGGCGTACCGTCATAATTCACCGACCAGTAAACGCCTCCCTTTTCCTGATCCACACAAAACTTCTGCATGAATTCGTAACCGTGCCGCGCTTCCAAAAGAAGCGATTCATCCTTAAGCGCCATGTAAGCGTTTGCAAAAAACCATGTAATACGGCTGTTTAAGATACAGCCCTTCACTGCCTTTTCATCCTTTTTCAGATCGTAATCCATGTAGCCGGTATAGCCGCCGTTTTCATCATCCCGAAGCCCCTTCCAAAACGGAATGATGCAGTCTGTCAGGTGCTTTCTGATCTCTTCCACCATCATGGCCTGTCTCCCCCTCCTCTGTCTTTCTCCCTGTCCTTATTTTTCCTGTATAAGCAATTCCGCTCGCCTCCAGCTTAATATTTAGCTTAAAAGCGAGCGAAATAGCTTAACTGTTGATTAAATTATAAAGTAAATCTCATCAATGTCAATCCGATTCCCCTTTTTTTCGTAAAAACAGCATCATTACTCAAAAGGCTGATTTATTTTTGTACAACTTCACCATACCTGCGCATAGAACACCGCATCTATCCTTTCACCGACCCGGCGGTCATGCCGCTGTAAATCTGCTTCTGGAAAAGGATGAATACAATTAACGCCGGCAGAAGCGAAATAATAACGCCCGCGCAGATCAGATTATACTTGCTCCCCAAAGGGCCCACGAAGGTATAAAGACTGGTCGCCACCGTCGGCAGCGTCTTCTTGTTCTGTAAATACAGATTTGCGCAGTAATACTCATTATAGGTGCCAACGCCCTTTAAGATGCAGGCCGTCACGATAGCCGGTTTTAACAGGGGCAGCAGAATCTTATAATAGATCGTGAAATAGGACGCCCCGTCGATGATGGCCGACTCATCCAGAGACACGCTGATATTTTCAAAGAACTGAATATAAATATAGATCGCGATAACGTCCGTACCGCACATCATAATGATATAGCCCGGCAGGGAGTTGATAAAATTCAGGGCATCCATGATCCCGTACACCGCGACCTGCATGGCAACACCGGGAAGCAGCGTGGCAAAAAGAAACAGGTTTCTGATCAGGCCGTTGCCCGGGAACTGAAAGCGGTTGAGCACATAGGCAAGTGACGTACCCACAAGCACGGAAACCACAAGCACGCTGATCAGAATGATGGTGGAATTGATAAACGCCCGCCCCATGTTCGCCCGGTCAAAGGCCTGTAAAAAGTTATCCGGATTCGCCCAGCTTACAGGCAGCGTCATAACATTTGTATTCTGATATTCCTCTTCTGTCTTAAAGGCCGTGATCACACAGGAAACCACAGGCAGTACCGCCACGAAGGAAAAGAACACCAGCGATAAATATTTCAAAAAGATTACCAGGTAATGTCCGATTTTCTGTAATGCCGTCATTTATCTCCCCGCCTTTCTGGCCGCATATCTCGCCAATTTCTTTTCGCGCCTTGCCGCTGCGCCGAAGTCCTCGTCCTCCGCACTCCGAAACGCATATTTGAAGAAAAGCTTCTGCAAAATCGTCGCCGCAAAGATAATCAGCAGGAGCACCACCGCCATGGCCGAGGCAAGCCCCACCTTCTGCTGGGTATGGGCGATCTCGTTCATGACCACGAAATACGTTCCCGTTCCGTTGGCGCCGCTGGTGATAACATAGGGCGGCTCGAATGCGCTTAAGGAACCCGTGATGGACAAAATCACATTCAGCGTAACGATCGTCTTGATGCTTGGCAGAATGATATACCGAAACTGCGCAAAGCGGTTCGCGCCGTCTAACATGGCCGCCTCATACAACTCGGAATCCACGGACATGATCGCGCCGATAAAGAGCACCATGTTCTGTCCGAAATACCGCCATACAGACGTGCCCACAAGGGATATATTGTTAATCCTCTGGTCTCTCAACCAATAGGGAAGATTCTCCAACTGAAAACCGCACCATTGGAGCACCGTGTCAAACACGAAGCCTCTGGTGTAAAAGAATTTGAAAATAAAACCGATGGCAATACCGTTGATCAGATAGGGAAAGAACATAAAGCCCTTAAAAATATTGCCGCCCTTCACCTTAAAGCTTAAAACCGTAGCCAGATACAAAGCCAGCGCAAGCTGTACAATAGAGCCGCCCATGTAATACAGGCTCAGCTTAAGCGCCCCGAAACAATCCTTTCTGCTGAATACGCTGGCGTAATTCTTCCAGCCCACAAAGGTTCTTTTGCCTACATACTTCATCCGATAAAAACTATACCCAAACATCTCGCCGAACGGAAGATATGTAAAGGTAAATAATAATGCCAGCGGTATAATCATAAACGCCACAATAATGATAACCTGCTGACCCTTTCTGCTTTTCGCCCACTGCAGGAAGCCCTTTTTTGTTCCCGCTGTATTTACCTGTGCCACCATACGCTACCCTCCTGATATACAGGGGCTGCCACTTTCGTTTCTTCCTGTGCCAGCCCCGATTATCGTTTACCTCTTACAACTGCCTGTCAAAACTGTTTCAGAGAAACTGCCTGCTCTTAATACAGAACCTCAATTCCGCATGCCTCCTGCGCGTCGTTCCACACCTGCGTCCAGTCGGCCATAATGTCGTCAAAGGTCTCCACGCCTGTAAACGCCGCCTCCACGATTCTCTGTACCTTGGCGTCGCCGCCTGCATTGAAGGAAAGCTCGGACTCCGCGTTCATCTCATTCAGGAAATCCTCTTCCCCTTCCAGCGCAGGAATGTTTCTGACAACCTCAACACCCTCGAATACGAAGGACGTGGGCGCAGTTTTGGAGATCGGATAGCCGCCCTCAATTTCACACCAGCCGGACTCCTCCACCATCCATTTTACAAATACCATGGCCGCCGCCTGATTTTCTTCAGAAGCATTCGCATTGATCGCATAGCTGTAATCAGGGCCGGCTGTCGCATACTGCTTGCCGCCTACCGTGATCGGGAAAGGCATGTAACCGATATCGTCAGGATGATCCCCCGCCGCCTTCATCTGTGCAATCGCCCAGGAGCCGAGCACCATACAGCCGATCTCGCCGTTGTTGATCATGGGCTTGCAGCCCTCCCAGTCGGTAGTGGTATAGTCATCCTCGATCAGGCCCTTTTCCACGGCATCATACAAAATTTTGTATAACGCATAAGCCCCTGTACCGTCGCCGTTATCCTTGAAAGGCTCCGCCGTATGTACAAACTTCTGGTTCAACCATGTCTCGTCACTGGTTGTGATTGCGCCCAGAAAAGCATCCCACTGGCCGCCCATGGTCCAGCCTGCCGCATAGTTTGTGTAAAGCGGAATCGCGTCGGTGTTGTCCTTGATTGCCTGCAGGGCTGCAATGAACTCATCGGGCGTCTTGGGAAGCTCCGTGATGCCCGCGTCTGCAAACACCTTCTTATTATAAAGAATTCCCTGCGCATTGCCCATGAAACCAATACCGTAGCACATGTTATCATACATCCACTCATCCGCAAAATTTACATATTCGCTCATCTCCTCTACCGTTCCGAAGGGAATAAAATAGGTAGAAAGCTCAGCCTTATCCACTGCGGGAATGAACATCACGTCGCCCCAGTCGCCTGCGGAGAGCCGAAGCAGGGCATCTTCCTGATAATCAGTAATACCCTCGGTCTCCACCATGATATTCGGATATAACTCGTTAAACTTGGCAATCAGATCGGAAATCGTGCCGTCCTCTTCGCGGTCCGTCTTATGATGGATAAATTTGATCGTGGTTGTCAAATCCTTATAGTCCTCGCCCAGATTGATGGATGCATAAGTAACGCCTGACGATGCAGCAGGAGCCGCTGCCTCATCCCCATCATCCGCCGCAGGCGTTTCCGCTGCCGCACCATCGTCCGCCGCGGGCGTCTCTGTTGCGGGAGCCTCTGCCCCGCCCTCATCGGATCCGCCGCAGGCAGTCAGGGATAAAGTCATTGCCGCTGCCAAAGTAAGCGCTAATACTTTTCTCAGTTTCATAATAGTAATGTCCTCCTTTTAATCTGACTACAGTGAGTCGTTAGTTAATTATTTAACTTTAAATTAAGTATACATTTGTTAATAAATTAATCATCAATTATTATTGCAATTCATATACCATTGTTGCCATATTTTTGCTTTTTTCCTATATTTCACAATTTTTAAATTTATATTTTGGCTATTTTGACAATAGATATTTTGTTTTCAAACATTATAAACTAAATTATACAAGCTAATTGCTGATTAATTTTTACTATTTATTTTAACTTGTTTACTTATGACATTGGGAGAAGATTCCTTTCATGACGTTTAGAAAACAGTATGAAGCGGCGCTCACTATTAAGAACGTCGTCACGCCAGAATCCATACCGAACGCCGCTTACTTTGCCGGCAGCTTTTACGACCTGCTCGATTCCACCGCCGGTCTGCTTCCAACTGTCCTTTGCGGCGGCAGCGTGGAAATCGGAGAATCCCTCCTGCTCTCTTTTAAACCCATGGACTGCCACATGCTCCTCTATACGCAGGAGGGCGCGGGAACTTTTCGGCTCTCCGGCAGGGACTACGATCTGAAAACCGGCTCTCTGCTCTATCTGGACTGCAATAAAGCTTCCTTTACGCTTGCCGCCTCGCAGTCCCTCTGGAGAACTATCGCTTTTTCGCTAGGGGGGGGCTTTTTAACGTCTACGACTCTCTGGTTTCCTTCCGCTCTTTCGTATTGTGGCAGATTGAGACGCAGTCTCCCATACTGCGGGACCTAAAACAGCTTCTCGTCGGCAGCGCCGACGCGGTTTTGGAAAATAAACTGCGAGATTCGAGCCTGATTAACTGTATTTTGACAGAGCTTTTCATTGACGCCTTCCATCTGGAAAACGAAGGCGTCAAATGCGCGTCCTATCTAAAGGAGCTGAAGCATTACATTGACAACCATTTAACCGCTTCCATAAGGCTAAGCGACTTGGAACAGCGCTGCCACATGAGCAAATACAGGATCTGCCACGAGTTTTCCGCAGCCTTCGGCCTCCCGCCCCTCAAGTATCAAAATAAAAAAAGAGTGGAAACCGCAGAAAATCTGCTTCTTTCCACCCGAATGAAAGTACATGAAATCGCCCTGGAAACGGGCTTCGAAAATACCAACCACTTTATCAATCTCTTTAAAAGGGAATACGGCTCCACACCCCAGGCATACAGAGAGGCGCATCAAAAATGATGCGCCTCCTTATTATCTTATATGGTAAACTTACTCACACTCTCTTTATATATAATTCTTCCGTCCACAATAATGACGCCCTCTTTATAGCCTACGCCGGAAAGCTTGCCAATCAGGTTTCCGACCGCCTCCTGCGCCATCCTCGGCATATCCACCTCATAGGTGGTGATCCTCACATCGCACAGCCCCGGCGGCTGGTAATTGTCATATCCCACCACGGAAATATCCTGCGGTACCCGGAATCCCTCCTGCTGCAAATGCTCTACCAGGTTGGCCGCCGCCACGTCGTTGTTGCAGACAAAGGCCGTGGGCAATTTTTTCGGAAGCTTCCACGAAAACCCTTCGTCCGATCTGCCGGTCTGCCCATTCCTGTCCTGCAAAACCCATTCCCTGTTTAACTCGACCCCGTGCTCCGCCAGCGATTTCAGATAACCGAAAAACCGATCCGTAATAGAACCCGTAAAAAAGACATTTCCCACAAAACCGATCTGCCGATGGCCCATGTCAAACAGATAATTGGTCATCCGGTACATGCCCATGTAGCTGTTGGAAATGACCGCGTCGTACACGCCGTTCCTGTCCGTAAAATCAAGCAGAATAAAAGGAAGATCCAGCTGCTCTATCAGCCGGTCCATATAGTTTTCCCGAAGACTTCCTATAATGATAAGGCCCTCCGCCTTTTTCTCCCCCAGAAGCCTTGGCATAACAAGCTGATCCTCATCCTCCGCCTTCAACACCTCCAGCATGGTAAAGCAGCCCTTCCCCACCGCAGCGGTAGCTACCTCCTGATAGAGATTCCAGTAAAAGGATTCGTATTTTGCCAGAAAGCGGTCAGAAACAATCACGCCGAACGTATAGCTTTTCGCGCTTGCCTGCCTCTCCCTGTATCGGACGGAGGTCGTCTTGTACCCCATCTCCTCCGCCTTTTCCTTGATTTTAACGCGTAGCTCCTCACTGACGCCTTTCTGATCCGACAGCGCTTTTGACACTGTCACCGTGCTGACCCCCATCACCTTCGCAATGTCGGCCATTTTTACCGCTTTAGCCATTTTTCCCCAACCTTTACTTACAATTTAAGCCTTCAATACTTAAATTATAAAGTAAATTATGGTTTTGTCAACTATTAACGTTCCATTTTCCAGAAATATGCGCTGTAAGCCGGCAAAACGCTCCCGCCGCCGAAATCATGGGGCTCGCCGTTTATCAGATCAACCGCCGTGCCGCAGCCGGCGTCGAAATGAGCCGTATAGTCTTCTCCGTCCGCATTAATCGCCACAAGCACTCTCTCGTCCTCGCATTTGCGCTCGAAGATGCACTGTTTGTTTGTGAGTACCACCGAACGGAAATCACCGTAATTAAGCGCTTTGGATTCTTTCTTTGCTTCAGAAAGTCTGGCAATCCATTCAGAAAGCTCATTCCACTGCGGCGCATCAAAGCAGGCACGCAGCGCCGGATCTCCCTCGCTCTTATTGGCTTTTGCCCCCCACTCGCTTCCATAGTACACGCAGGGTATGCCGGGCATACCAAAGCACAGCGCATAGATAAGCGGCAGATGCTTTTCATTTGTCAGATTACTGGCAATACGGGTCACGTCATGGTTATCCACAAAGGAAAGCAGATGCTTGCCCCGGTAGAGGCACCAGTTTTCCGGCCCGAACTGCCGCAGCAGGGAATGGTTTATTTCAAACATGTTCATGCTGTTAAAGCTGGAAAACAGACCCTTGTAACACTCATAATTGGTGGAGGAATGCAGCATCTGATCGTTTACCATCTGGTTGTAGTCGCCGTGCAGCATCTCGCCCAGCAAATAGAATTCCGGTTTCAGGCCGTCCGTAAACGCACGCAGCCTTCTCACAAAATCATGATCCAGACAATAGGCCACGTCCAGACGCAGGCCGTCAATGTCAAACTCTTCCACCCAGCCCTTCACACTGTCCAGAATATGATTGATCACGTCCTCGTTTCGCAAATTTAATTTTACCAGATCATAATTGCCTTCCCAGCCTTCGTACCACAGACCGTCATTATAATTGGAATTGCCGCCCAGATTAATATGAAACCAGTTTAAATAAGGAGAACGCTCCCTGTTTTGCAGCACATCCTGAAATGCCCAGAAGCCTCTTCCCACATGATTGAATACGCCGTCCAGCACCACCCTGATGCCGTTTTCGTGCAGGCTGTCACAGACTGTTTTAAAATCCTCGTTGGTTCCCAGCCTGCAGTCAATGGTATGATAGTCCCTCGTATTATAGCCGTGGGTGTCCGACTGGAACACCGGGGAAAAATAGATTGCATTAATCCCCAGCTTCTTCATATGAGGAATCCAATCGTTCACCTTTAAGATCCGATGCTCCTGCACGCCGTCGTTCTCAAAGGGCGCGCCGCAAAACCCCAACGGATATATCTGATAAAACACACTTTCAAATGCCCACATAATTTCCTCCATTCCGAAACTGCCTTTGTAAAGGCATCCCTTTTTACTTCTGATACTTTATTCCTATATATTGTAGTTTTCCATGGATCAGTATACCACTATTTGCCATTCCCCGTCAAACTCATTCCCGCCGCCCGTATTGACTAAAACGTTTTAGTTGTCCGTAAACTAAAATCCGTGTATCGACTTTTCCACATATTTTCCGACCTGACTGGTGACATGAATTCCAAAAAGAGGAGAGAAATCCCCAATTTCCACAAAGTTATCCACATTGACACCCTCGTCATATCCTGTCAGATGCTGTCTCATTTTTCCTCGATTTGTCTGTCATTTTCGGTTTTTCCTATCATCTTTTTGTCGATCCGTCTCCTATCCTGCCGAAATAGCCATCTTGTTTTGTAATTTCCTGTCTGCACGGAGTCAATCGCATTTTGTCTCTTGACGTTTAGAGTCAATCCGCATATGCTGTCTCTTTGGCACAGCTTTTGTCTGTTTTACCATTGACCTGCTCAGATAATGACAAAAAACCACGCTTCACAGCCACTCATCCCAAAATCTTTCCACTTTTCGACCTATTTGGTCAAGTGTAACAGGCTGCCTTTCCCGCCATTCTCTGGGAAACAGTCTCTGATAGGCGCCAGTCAGAAAACGCTCGTCGAGCAAAACCACAATCCCGAAATCATCCACGGTGCGGATCACCCGTCCCGCCGCCTGCAGCACCTTATTCATGCCCGGATACCGATAGGCATAGTCAAAGCCGTCCTCACCCCAGGCGTCGAAGTAGTTTTTCAAAAGCTCCCTCTCATTGCAGACCTGGGGCAGCCCCGTGCCCACTATAATGGCGCCGATGAGGCTGTCGTTCTTTAAGTCAATGCCCTCGCTGAAAATGCCGCCCATCACACAGAACCCCAAAAGGCTTTTCTCCTCCTCCATTTCAATGTCCATCTGAATCAGCTCCTGCAGGTCGCACTCCTCATTTCCCCGGAAGCGGTTTAAAAAAGCTTCCCTTGCGGACTCGTTCATGTGGCTTTCCTGCACAATACACTCCACATCCCCCGCTTTATTAAAGCACTTCTGATAAATCTCAAAAACCTGCTGCAAAAAGGCATGGGAAGGAAAAAAGACCATATAGTTTCCCTGCCGCTTCTCGATCACATTGTGTATATAGGAAGCGATTTTATAATACTCTGCATCTGTCCGACGGGCATAACGGCTGGTCACATCGCCGCCTATATAAAGCCCCAGCTTATCCGGCCGAAACACGGATTTGGCATAAACCTCATAATCCCCCTCCTCCGCTCCCAGAAGGGTCTTGTAATATCGGATGGGCAAAAGCGTTGCCGAAAACAGAATGGTGCTTCGTCCTCTCAGCATACAGTTTCTGAGATTGCCCGCCGGATTCACACAGAAAAGCTTCACAATGAAGCTGCCGTCCGCTCGCAGCTCGCAGTAAGTCACATAGTTCTCATCCGCCAGCTCATACATCTGTAAAAAATGAGAAACTTCAAAGTAGAACGGCAGGATATCCCCCCGCAGCGGGCTGTCCTCATGATCTTCCAGATAGTCTTCAATGGCTGCCGAAAGCCTTATTAACGCACGCACCAGCCCGTCAATCTGCTCTGCCACACAACAGCCGTCGCATTCCCGTTTCAGATGCAGAAATTCTCTGTTGCATTTGTCCAAATTTCCCGCAATCCTCTGAGCATGGGGTTTTACCGTCTTTTTCAGCTCCAGAAAGGTTTCCTTGCACAGCACGGCGCTGTACATGTCCCTTCCCCGCTCCACCAGATTGTGGGCTTCATCCACCAGAAAAATATATTCTCCCCTGATTCCCTCCGCAAAAAAGCGGCGCAGATAGACATGGGGATCAAAAAGATAATTGTAATCGCAGATTACCGCATCGGCAAACAGACTCATATCAAGACACAGCTCAAAGGGGCAGACCTGATGCTTCTTTGCATACGCCTCTATCTGCTCTCTGGTGAAATTATCCACATGGGTCAACAAATCGTACATAGCGTCGTTGACTCTGTCATAGTGTCCCTTAGCATAGGGACAGAATATCGGATTACACTGGATTTCCGCCACTCTGGCAGGGTCGGTTTCTTCCCCGCGCATAAAACAGATTTTGTCCTTGGCAGTCAATATGACGCTTTTAAGCTGTAATCCCTGCTCCCGCAAAAGACTGATGGTATCGTCTGCCACCGTGCGGGTGATAGTCTTTGCCGTCAGATAAAAAATCCGCTCGCAAAGGCCCTCGCCCATGGCCTTCACTGCGGGAAACACCGTAGAGATCGTCTTGCCAGCCCCCGTAGGCGCCTCTATAAACAGTTTTCTTTTATGATATATGGTCTGGTATACATAGGAGGCCAGCTCCTTCTGCCCCTCCCTGTAGGGAAAGGGAAATTCGGTCTTTCTAATGGAATCCTGTCTGGACTGCTGCCACCAAAAGCGAAAATCCGCCCACTTCCGATACTGATCCATCAGCGCCAAAAACCACTCTTCTAATTGACTGTATGAGTACTGTTCCTCAAAATATCGGATTTCTTCCGTTTCCATATGGCAATAGGTCATGCGCACGCCAATCTCCGGGAGTCTGTTTTGACCGGCATAGATAAAGGCGTAGCATTTCGCCTGCGCAAGATGCACCGGCACAGCCTTCTTCATTTTCATCAGATCATGGTAAGTGCCTTTGATCTCGTCGACGGTGACTCTTCCCTCTTCCGTAATAATGCCGTCGGCTCGTCCCTCCACCACAATCTCGTAGGAATCCGCGTCATAAACCCAGCGCAGGGACACCTCCGCCCGATAGGACGGGCCCATCCGCCGCTGAATCATACGATGGATCCGACCGCCCTCCTGCATGGCGTTCTCCGCAGACACCGCCTTTCGATTGTCAATATCGCCGGAGCGCAGAATAAACTCCACCAGACTCCGCACAGAAACACGCACTTCCATGTTACAACCTCTTATTTTCCGACTCTGCTTATACGAAAAGACTCCCCATATAAGATAATCTTACGTTATCTTACACAGGGAGTCAACGTCGCTTGTCTTACCGGAATTTATACCGCTACCGCCCATTTTCTGAGATGTCTCTCAAAGTCAGCATCGTAGCCGTTATACGCAACGGTTAAAATCTGATTGAAATTAAGCCCCAACACGCCAATGATGGATTTCGCATCCACAATAAAGCTGTTGTAAGAGATATCTACGTCGCAGTCACATCTGGTAGCAGCGGAGACAAAGTCCTTTACCTCGTCCGGTCTCAATTTGATTTTGTGTTGCATAAAGCTCACCTTCCTTTTCCATTCATGTATGCAGAAGGCATACACAGAAAAACGTTTTCATGCTCCTCATTTGAGTAGATTATACATCATTCCTTTCGTTTGTAAAGTGTTATTTTTGTCCCGAATTTTGTACAATTTTGTCATCTTATTGGATATTTTTAACAACTTTACATAATTACTTTGATCTTCAAATGAATTTTTGTATAATCTGCCTATTATGTCGCGCTCAACCGATTCCGCAGGACTGCATTTTATCCTTTTTGCGCAAATTCCACCATATAATCTTGGTAACGATAAGCGCACATTTGGCGCTGCAATTTCCTGTTTTCCCGGCTTTTGATGCCGATTGTACGGTGAAACGCCCGAAACAGTTCCTGATAATCCGCCTCTTTTTCTGATAAATCCGGCTCTTTCAGGGTAAATTCCTCTCCTGCGGACACAAGATACCAGTCCTCCTTTGCCGGATGAACGCCGAAAAGCTTCCTGTTCTCATCGTAAACCATGAAGTTTTCGATGCTCAGTCTGTCCGCAAAATGCGGCATAACAAAGGGCACCACATTGTTTTTGGGTCCGATTCTGGAAAACAGGACAGCGCTTTTCCCTGTTTTTTCGGGCGCAAGCTCCTGAAAACGGATAAACTCGATCTCGTAATGGGCTTCGTTCGCCGTGAAGCGCGCCAGCTCAAAGCATCTGGCCACATACGGGTTTTTGAAATTGCCAAGCACCCGTCTGCCGCTGCCTGCCGTAAGTCCATCCACCACCGTTCGGTAGACCGCCTCTCCCTTGTCGGGATAGCAGGAGGCCGCCGCCCGGCAAAGGGTATGATATACATGCTCTCCCAGCCGGCTTCTTAAGGTCTGCACCACCTTTTCAGTTTTAACAGGATCGGGCATAATATGCAGATAAACTGCAAACAGCCGAAAATTCTCCTCCTCACCGATCTGGATATGCACATGCTCATGCCCCTCCCGTAAGGCATAGGCTTCATAAATCCCGGTGAAAATCCCCTCCAGAGAATCTTCGCATATCAAATACTTTTCTTCCATAATGTATGTCTCCCCGTAAACCGCCCTATATAATTTCACTGCCGACCGCCTGCTGGCTGCTGATTTCCTCCAAAAGCGCTGTCACCCGCCGGCCGCCTTCCAGTTTCTTCCAAAGTCGTTGTCGTCAAACAGCGACATCTGCCGGTAGCTCGTGCCATCCGGCAGAAAGGGCAGCTTCTCTCCCCGGCCCATCTGATTCTGATAGGTAAGGTTTCGTACGATGTAATTTTCCTCCAGTCTGGTAGGATACATCATTTTTCCGCTGCATGTAATAAAATAGAGGGCCCGTTTTAAAACTACGCCTATTTTCTTCAAATCGTCAAAGGTCAGACTGCCAAAGCGTCTGGCCGCTATAATCCTTCCGGCGCTCTTAACGCCGACTCCCGGTATCCGCAAAAGCATATGATAATCCGCCCGGTTAATCTCTACAGGAAACTGTTCCAAATGCCGCACTGCCCAATCCGCCTTCGGATCAATGGCCGTATTGAAATCAGGCCGGTCTTCGGTCAAAAGCTCATCCACCTTAAAATCATAAAAACGCAGAAGCCAGTCCGCCTGATACAGCCTGTGCTCGCGAAGAAGCGGCGGCCCTCCCGCCAGAGCCGGAAGATCCCTGTCCTCATTTACATTCACGAAAGCGGAATAATACACTCTCTTTAAGGAAAATTTTTGGTAAAGATTCTCCGCCACCGACATGATCTGGTAATCGCTCTCCGGCAGCGCGCCGATCACCATCTGCGTGGACTGCCCTGCCTCGCAAAAATGCGGCGCATGCTTATATAAGGTAAGTTCATTTTTATTTTCCGCAATGCCGTTCTGAATCTGACGCATGGGTTTTAAGATATTTTTTCGATGCTTGTTGGGCGCAATCGCCCGGAGCCCCTCCGCTGTGGCCATCTCAAGATTCACACTCATACGGTCCGCAAGATACCCTGTCCGCTGTATCAGAAAGGGATCCGCCCCGGGAATCGCCTTCACGTGGATGTAACCCTGAAACCGGTAGACGGTGCGCAGCCTGTGCACCGTCTCGCAAAGCAGCTCCATGGTATAATCGGGGCTGTAAAGAATCCCCGAACTCAAAAATAAACCTTCTATATAATTGCGCCTGTAAAATTCCATGGTCAGTTCGCACACTTCGTCAGGGGTGAAGGAGGCCCGCGGCACATCGTTCGAGCTGCGGTTTACACAGTACCGGCAGTCATAAATGCACTCGTTGGTAAACAGAATCTTTAACAAAGAGATACATCTGCCATCCGCCGCAAAGCTGTGGCACAGTCCGGCAGCCACCGTGTTGCCGATTCCCTGTCCGTCATTTTTCCGAAAAGAACCGCTGGAACTACAGGAGACGTCGTATTTTGCCCCCTCGCCAAGTATTTTCAATTTCTCCATGATCGAAGTCTGCGGCGCAATCCTTACTTCCATTCCTGTCACCCCTGTGTTTATTATCAAGAACGTTTGTTCTGTTTATGCATGTATCTTATCACATGCCGCCATCGTTTTCAAGTATTTTCCGAACATTCGTTCTTTCGGCCGGTTTTTTGTCATAATCCGCCCGAAAACGGGATAAATTGCGGGAAACATTGCAATAAACGTAATCTTACAGTATAATCAGAGAATACGACATGTGAAAGGAAAGGATTTGTTTATGGAAACGAATAAAACAAGAGGCAATTTTACCGGGAAAATCGGCTTTGTTCTGGCCGCTGCCGGCAGTGCAGTGGGACTTGGAAATATCTGGCGGTTTCCTTATTTGGCGGCAAAGGACGGAGGCGGTCTGTTCCTTTTCTGCTATATCATTCTGGCTTTGACCTTTGGCTTCACCCTGCTTACTACGGAAATCGCAATCGGCCGGAAAACGGCGCAAAGCCCGTTGACGGCATACGGCGTAATCCACCCGAAATGGAAAGGGCTCGGTGTGCTGGCAAGTCTTGTGCCGATTATTATTTTGCCATACTACCTTGCCATTGGCGGCTGGGTATTAAAGTATCTCACGGTTTTTATTACGGGGAAGACGACGGAGGCCGCAGCGGACGGTTATTTTACCGGGTTTATCACAAAACAGGTCAGTCCCGTGGTATTTATGGTCATTTTCACCATACTTTCCGCCATTATCATCTTCGGCGGTGTGGACAACGGCATTGAGCGGGCGAGCAAATTTATCATGCCCCTGCTCCTCATTCTGATTATTGGCATTTCCGTTTACGCGCTGACGCTGCGCCATACGGACGCGTCGGGGCTTGAGAGAACCGGGCTGGAAGGCCTGAAAATTTATCTGCTCCCGAGTTTTGAAGGCGTTACCCTGCAACAGTTTTTCCTGGTCGTTATGGACGCTCTTGGACAGCTGTTTTACTCCATCAGCGTAGCCATGGGCATTATGGTCGCCTACGGCTCCTACGTGAAAAAGGATGTGAATCTGATGCCTTCCATCAACCAGATTGAAATTTTTGATACCGTAGTGGCATTACTTGCCGGAATGATGATCGTCCCTGCGGTCTATGTTTTCATGGGAACCGAGGGCATGTCCGCCGGACCGGGGCTTATGTTTATCTCCCTGCCGAAAATTTTTGCCGCCATGGGATGGGTCGGAACCATCATCGGCATCCTGTTCTTTGTGATGGTAGCTTTTGCGGCGGTAACCTCCGCAGTGTCCATTATGGAAGCGATTGTTGCCAGTCTGATGGACAAGTTCCATTTATCCAGAAATAAGAGCACCGCCATTGTAACTGCCTATGGAATCATTGTGGGAGCGATTGTCTGCTTCGGTTATAACTTCTTATACTTTGAATTAAAGCTGCCAAACGGCTCCATCGGTCAGCTTCTGGACGTTATGGACTATGTCAGCAACAACTGCCTGATGCCGCTCGTCGCGCTTTTGACCTGTATTCTGATCGGCTGGGTTGTAAAGCCCAAGGTCATCATTGACGAAGTGACCCAGGGCAAATATAAGTTCAACAGAAAACGCCTGTATATTGCCATGATCACCGTGATTGCCCCGGTGCTGCTGTTCCTGCTGTTATTGCAGTCGTTTGGTATCTCTCTGTAATATTGAACTATAAAGGCATACGCAAATAAAAACCCGAAAACAGTCACCAATTCGTAGATGACTGCTTCCGGGTTTTTCTTTTATCGGAGACGGAACCGGCTGGCGTAAACGCCGGCTCCCACATATCCAATGTAGTCTGCGTACAGAGAATCCTGCAGTCCCGCGTAAAGAGTCCACTCAGTCCAAACCGTTCTCTTGAATCATATGTCTGTTTCTGCTATCATAATCAATAAAGGGAGGGGAACTTATGCGCACAGAAGAAGAAATGTACCGCTTATTTCGGGATATTGCAGACGCCGACGACCGAATTCTGGCCATCTACCTGAACGGCTCAAGAACCAATGATAACGCGCCGAGGGATATTTTTCAGGACTACGACATTGTGTACGTGGTGACAGATACGCTGCCTTTTATTGAAGATAAAGACTGGATATCCGGCTTCGGCCATATTCTCTATATGCAGTATCCCGACGAGTTTCCCGGCTGTCAGGCTGACCGCGCTAACTTCTATGGCTGGCTGATGCAGTTTAGAGACGGCAACCGGGTTGATCTGCATGTGGAAAGCCTGGCCCACGCAAAGGTACATATTTTTGATGATAAGCTCTGTAAAATACTTTATGATAAGAAGCATGTCCTGCCCGCGATCCCTGCGGCAACGGACGAAGACCGACATGTAAAGCAGCCCACCGAAGCGCAGGTCAGATTCTGTTCCAACGAATTCTGGTGGTGCAGTAACAATCTGGCAAAAGGTCTCTGGCGCGGGGAAATGCCCTATGTACAGGATATGGCCAATACCATCGTTCGCAAACAGCTTGAAAAAATGCTCTCCTGGAAGGTGGGCATCGACACCGGCTTTTCGGTAAGCGTCGGTAAATCCGCCAAATATATTTCCCGCTGGCTCAGTCCCGAGGAATATCAGACCTATCTGGATACCTATTTCGGCGGCCGTATCGAAGACGGCTGGAACGCCGTTTTTACCATGTGCGATCTGATGGAACGCACCACAGACTATGTGGCCGACAGGCTCGGTTATACTTACGACCGCAACGAGGGAAAGGCCGCAAGGTCGTTTTTGGAGCATGTGCGGCAGCTCCCCCGGGATGCATCTGAAATATTCAGCAAAACACAGGATGTTTAACGCTGTTGCAATTTCCTGTAAAATAAAAATCGGGCCTGCCGCCCGTATAAAAAGTGAGGTAACACATGGAACATTTAATTATTCCCGAAGATTACAAATCTGCGCTGAATCTGCACGACACCCAGATCGGCATTAAGACCGTCAAGGACTTCTTTCAGGCACAGCTTGCGGAAAGACTGCACCTGCTGCGGGTGTCCGCTCCCCTTTTCGTGGAGCCGGCCTCCGGCCTCAACGATAACTTAAACGGCGTGGAACGTCCCGTCACTTTCGGCATTAAAGAACAGGACGACGCGCCGGCTGAGATCGTACACTCTCTGGCAAAATGGAAGCGTATGGCGCTCGGTAAATACGGCTTTTCCCACGGTGAAGGGCTTTACACCGATATGAGCGCCATCCGCAGGGACGAGGCAACCGACAACATCCACTCGATCTATGTAGATCAATGGGACTGGGAAAAAGTCATCTCCCGCGAGGAGCGCTGTATGGATTATCTGAAAGAAACGGTAAAAACAGTCTATAAGGCGCTGCGCAAAACGGAAAAGTACATGGCCATCCAGTATGACTACATAGACGAAATTCTTCCTCATGATATCTTTTTCATCACCACCCAGGCGCTTGAGGATCTCTACCCGGGCACTACGCCCAAAGAGCGTGAATACCTGATTACCAGAGAGAAAGGCGCGGTCTGCCTCATGCAGATCGGGGATCTTCTCGCCTCCGGTGAAAAGCACGACGGCCGCGCGCCGGACTACGACGACTGGAGCCTGAATGCGGACATTCTGGTCTATTATCCCGTGCTCGATATTGCGCTGGAGCTGTCGTCCATGGGCATCCGCGTGGATAAGGACGCGCTTTTGTCCCAGCTGGACAAAGCGGGCTGTCCGGAACGGGCAAAGCTGCCATTCCAGAAAGGGATTCTCGACGAAACGCTGCCCTTCACCATCGGCGGCGGTATCGGTCAGTCCCGCATCTGTATGTTTTTCCTGCGCAAAGCCCATATCGGAGAGGTTCAGTGTTCCCTGTGGCCGGAGGAAATCGCAAGAGAAGCTCTTGCAAACGGCATTCAATTACTGTAATGATTTAGCGCACCGCAAAAAACCGGCCGGCAAATCCTCTGGGATCTGCCGGTCGGTTTTCTTACCTTACTCCTCACAGTCAAATATGGTCTTCTGCTCGATATACTGCCCGTACTGCGCCTTCCATTCCTGATGCATCGGGGACGCGTCATAAATCGCAAGACCCTCCGGCGTAAGAATCATCTCGATCATCAGGTCGTGTCTGTTTGGACGGTCAGAATTGGAGCGGTGCAGCGTCACCCAGCTTACGCCGTCAAGGGCAAGCGCCTTTTCAAACAATTCCGTGATTTCGGGAAGCATACCGCCCACATCCGTATTCTCTCTGAATTTTACGATAATATAATGTTTCATCCTTCCTCCTATCCCCGTACAATTCCGACTACCATTATTTCCGCACAAGCTTCACGCTGCCTTCCACACTGGAAACCTCCTCCATACCATGAATGACAAGGGTGGGTTCCTTCTCCGGCCGGTCAGTCACGAAGGACACCGTATCGCCCCGCCGCGCTGCTTTCGCCTTCATCACAATTTGACCAGTCAGGTCAGTAATTTCGCAGACCGCCTCCTCACCGTCAGCAAGGGCATACAAGTGCAGCTCCAACCCTTCGGTATAATCGTAATCCGGCAGTTCTTCGTTTCCGCCCCATGCCAACAGGGTGTTTTCCCGCACAAAGACAGGCAGGGAAAAATAATCGTAGGTTTCCCGATACCAACGGCCGCCTTCCCGTTCGCTTCCATCCAGAAGATGCGTCCACTTTCCTTCCGGCAGATAATATTCCGCCTTGCCGTCTTCCCTGAAAATGGGCGCAACCAGAAGGGAATCGCCCATCATGTACTGCATATCCAGATCCTTCATGCCGGACTCCTTCGGAAATTCCAGAATCATGGGCCGCATCATGGGCACTCCCGTCTCGTGGGAACAAACGGCCTGCCTGTACAGATAAGGCATCAGGCGGCATTTCACATGCACGAAATGCCTTGCCACATCGCAGGCCTCCTCATCAAACAGCCATGGCACCCGGTAGCTCTGAGAACCGTGCAGCCTGCTGTGTGAGGAAAAAATGCCAAACTGTAACCATCTCTTGTAGATATCCGGGCTGGCCGTCTTCTCGAACCCGGATATATCATGACTCCAGAAAGAGAATCCGCTCATGGCAAAGCTTAAGCCTCCCCGCAAAGTTTCCGCCATGGAAGGGTAGGATGCGGAGCAGTCGCCGCCCCAGTGTACCGGGAACTGTTGGCCGCCGGCGGTGGCGCTTCTGGCAAAGAGCACCGCCTCGCCTTCTCCCTTCACTTCCTTTAACAGCTCAAACACCGTCCGATTATAGAGATAACTATAATAGTTGTGCATACTCAGCGGATCCGCGCCGTCCGCATATGCCACGTCAATGGGTATGCGCTCGCCAAAATCCGTCTTAAAGCAGTCCACACCCATATCTAACAGCGTCCTCAGCTTATCCTGATACCATTTCCGTGCGGCAGGATTTGTGAAGTCTACCAGCGCAATACCCGGATTCCAGAAATCAATCTGCTTCGCTCCCCTGCCGTCCGCGCGCATCACAAAATAGCCGTTTTCCTTACCTTCTTTGAAAAAGGGCGTACCCTGGGCAATATACGGATTGATCCAGACGCAGATCTTTAATCCCTTTTCCTTCTTATAACGGGTAAGCATATCCTTCACGTCGGAAAAGGTCTGGTCGTCCCACTCAAAATCACACCAGTGCAAAGCCTTCATCCAATAGCAGTCGAAATGGAACACCCGAAGGGGAATCCGACGATCCGCCATGCCGTCGATAAAGGAGCTGGTGGTCTGCTCATCGTACTTCGTGGTAAAGGAAGTTGTAAGCCACAGACCGAAGCTCCATGCGGGCGGCAGAGCAGGCTTCCCTGTCATATCCGTATAGCGGACCAGAACCTCCTTTGGACTCGGCCCATAAATAAAGTGATAGCGAAGCTCCTCGCCCGGTACGGAAAAGCCCACATACTCCACCTTCTCGCTGGCAACCTCAAAGGAAACGGGCGTCGCATGATCCACAAAAACGCCGTAGCCTTCGTTTGTCATATAAAAGGGAATATTTTTATAGGAAACCTGAGAGGAAGTACCGCCGTCCTCATTCCACATTTCCACCACCTGACCGTTCTTTACAAAAGAGGTAAACTGTTCGCCCAGACCGTAAACCCGCTCGCCCGCTTTCAGAGAAAGCTCCGTGACCATGTACGGCTCATGCCGCTCGGAGAGATAGTTTTCTCTCGGAAACATGGTGCTTGACTCTTTATTCCAGCGGATATAGCCAAGGTTGCGGAAACCGCATTCGGTTATCACGTTTCCTTCCGCCTCAAAACGATAAGTACCTTCTCTCCTGTCAAAACGCACCGTCACGTCGCCGCTTGTCATAACCGCTTCGTACTCTTCGATGTATACTTCAAAATCCGTATTTTGACCATTTAAGTCAAATCTAGCCTCCCGATCCTCATATGCTTCGTAATGTCTTGCCTTCACCAGAATATTATTCTCGGCAAATGCAATAAAATCAATGGTAATCGTGGTGATGTTCTGCGCGTCCCCTCTGCCTAAAATCTTTCTCTCCGGCGCCACAATGCGCATCCCTCTTTCAGTCTTTTCCGCATAAAAGCCCTGCGATGCGTAGGACGGCGCCATATTCTCACTGCGTACCCAATACCCTTCCGTAAATTTCATTCTCTTTCCTCCTTATACTTGTTTTAACTGTTTCGGTCAATTTTAAATAAAAAGGAATCTCCTCTCATTATAACCGCAAACACATTCTCCTGCACCATTTTTCCTGAAAAAGAGGCACGACTGTCCGGCCGTGCCCCTCTCCTGCTGATTGCTTATCCTTATATGGAAATACTCTCGAAATACTCTCCCGAAGGACATTCTCCTAGTTTGCTCCGTCAATCGCTGCCCACTGTTCTTCAATCTGTGCGCATGCGCCGTCCTTATCCACGCTGCCGGAAATATAGGACTGCATGATCTCGCCGAAGGTCTGATGCCAGCTGTCTGTGGAGTAGCAGATGGAAAGATCCGCCGCGCCTTTTTCCGCGCTCAGCGCGTCGCCCTGCTTCACAACCTCAAAGGCGCTCTCGGCGTCGGATACAACCGGCGGCACTACGCCTGCCACATCCGTAAACCAGGACTTACCGTAGTCGGAAGTATACCACCAGTTTACAAAGTCCAGAGTAGGCTGCAATACGTCGGAATCAGCGGAGATACGGAGGGCCTGATCGGAACCGCCGATTACCTGACACTGGGCCGCATCATCCGTTACAGGATATCCGTTAAACCCGATCTGCAGGTTGGAATCAATTGCCAGAAGGTCGGCCTCAACCCATGCGCCCTGCCCGCAGATCATAGCGGCCTTGCCAGTACCAAATGCGGAAAGCTCCCCGTCAAGAGCGGTCTCCAGAGGCTTGTCGTCGCCGTACTTCACTGCCAGGTCAATGAAATTAAAGAAGTTATCGTATAACTCAGGGTAATCCGAAACCTTCGCTTCGCCCTTCTCAAATCTTGCAACCAGTTCCGCCGTCGTAATGCCTGCGTTCTGTGCCGCCGCATTCACGAAGTGCTGTCCCACATGCTTGAAAACCCACCACTCATTGAAGCCTGTGGTAAAAGGCTTGTAACCTGCCGCGGAAATCTTCTCACATGCCGCTTCCATCTCGCTCACAGTAGACGGGAACTGCGTGATTCCGCACTCCTCAAAGATCGCCTTATTGTAGATCATACCGAAATAGTTCCCCTTGATGGCGATACCGTAAAGGCCGGAACCATCCTCGGGGGACGCCATCATGCTTGCCACCGCAGGCTGCATGGTTTCTTCCAGCGGCTGACCACTCAAGTCAAAAGAATACTCCTTATATACGTCGATCTCCTTGCCGGAGGTAGAGGAAAAAATCTCAGGCACTTCGCCGGAATTTAACTTCGCCTTCAACAGCGTAGGATAATCATTCTGCGTGGTCTCATAATTGATTGTCACATTGGGAGCCACTTCCTTATACGCGTCTACCAGCTCATTGATGGCATCCGCATACTCAGGGGAAGCGATAAACATATAGATTTCCGCCTCCTCGTCAGAAGCCGCTGCGGATTCCTGCGCCGCCGGTTCCTCGGCTGCGGGCTCAGACGCTGCCGGAGCCTCCTCTTCCGGTCCCGACGCTGCCGGAGCCTGTGTGTCTTCGCCCGATCCGCCGCAGCCTGCAAGCATGGTCGCCGTCATGGCCGTACATAATAATACGCTGATTATTTTCTTTTTCATGTATATCCTCCTTCTCCCATATTTTTTATGGCATGGGTGCCGGTTTTTATATCAAGCGATTGACTGCTTCGCCCAATAGCTTTATCAGCTGGTTATCCCTTCACCGCGCCGGCCACAACGCCCTCCACTATGTATTTCTGCAACAGAATAAATACGATTACGGAAGGTACGATTGCCAGTACCATAGCAGTCAATGCGTAATTCCATTTGGTGTTCATCTGTCCCACGAAGGTATAGGCCGCAAGCACAAGCGTTTTGGTCTCATTGTTGCTGTTGACCATCAGAAGCGGGAGAAGGAAGTCGTTCCAGATCCACATTACATCCAGCACAATCACCGTCACAATCACCGACTTGAGAAGCGGAAATATGATCGAGATAAAGGTGCGGAAGGTGGACGCCCCGTCTATGGTCGCGCTCTCATCAAGCTCTCGCGGAATGGTCTTCATAAAATTATAGATAATAAAGGTTGCCATCGGAATGCCAAACCCCCAGTACTGAATGCCCAGTCCGATTTTACTGCCGGAAAGATGCAGCACATTCATGGACTTTAATAAGGTAATCATAATCGCCTGAAAGGGAATCAGCATGGGCGTAATAATAATCGCATGCGCGATTTTGCAGTATACGCCTTCCCTTCTCTCCAATATGTAGGCCGCCATGGATGAAAAGGCAACGATACCCGCAATGCCGATCACCGTAATGATCACATTGTTCCGAAACAGCAGCAGATACTTCATCTTGTCAACCACATAGGTATAGTTGGAAAGATCAAAGCTTTTCGGAAATGCCAGCACGTTTCCTATGATCTCGCCGAAAGGCTTAAAGGAGTTCATGACCATCAAAAATACCGGGTAGATATAGAAGCACGCCACCACAAGAAGACAGATGATCATCGTCCATTTACTTATTTTTCTCCTGGTTTCGCGAAGCATTACAGATCAACCTCCTTTCTGTTAAAGCCCTTTAATACAAGCTGTGTTATAATAAGCACAAACAGGAAGTAGACAATGGACTGGGCGGAACCAAGACCATAATTATTGTTGGTGAAAGCCTCCTTGTAGATCTGCAGCGTCACACTGTTAGTCGCCGTTCCCGGCCCGCCTTTGGTCAGCGCCAGAATGATGTCAAATACCTTAAGGCCGTTTGTCAGGGACATAAAGATACAGGTTGTAAAGGAAGGCCCCAGAAGCGGCAGCGTCACCTTGAAAAACTTCTGACTGCCCGTCGCCCCGTCCACCACGGCCGCCTCCAGCACATCCTTCGGCACCGCCTGAAGACCCGCTATGTAGAGCACGATGTAGAATCCCAGCGACTGCCACACGCCCACGAAAGCCACCGAGTAAAACACCAGTTTCGTATCGCCAAGCCAGCTGTAATTCCACAGATTCCACTCCGTGATCTCATAAAGCTTCTCAAAGCCGCTGGTGAAAATGAACTTCCAGATAAAGCCCACAATCGTCATGCTCATGATATAGGGAATGAAGAAAACACCCCTGAAAAAGTTGGCCGATCGGAATTTCTTCGTCAGCACCACCGCCAGCGCCAGCGCAAAGATGTTGGAAAACACCACGAAAAACAGAGTATAGCGGGCGGTAAACCAGATCGCGGAAATAAAATCCCCGCTCTCCACAAAAATGGTCCTGAAATTTTGCAGGCCTATGAACCTGGCGTCCTTGGAAATACCGTTCCACTCCGTCAGCGAATAGTATCCGCTTAAGACAAAGGGCAGATACATCATCAGACATACCAATATGATGGCCGGCAGGGAAAACAGCGCCGTTTCCAGTTGTCTTTTTACTTTTCTGCTCATAAAGTAAAAATCCTTTCCAATTTTTCTTTTATTTTACTTTATTCATTTTGACAACAAAATGGAAATTCCCAAACAGATAGGTGGAGATTTCCGAACAGTTCTTTATTAGCATTGTCCTATTATAAGGAATATAGTAAGATATATTTTGTAGAAAATGCGCAACAGATTTATTTTTTAAGCGGCAGTTTGCATAATTCGGGCGGAGGACTTATGAGGAAACATATTTTGATTAAGAGAGCAAAAACCCATATAAAAAGTCTGCTCAACCGCACCCCTCTCTGGATGCAGCTGACGGTATTTATGATTCTGGTCGCTACCGTAATCGCAGGATACCTGATCAGTAAGGATTACACTTCAACACGGAATCTTACCATAGAAAATCAGCTGGATACCACCGAAAAAATTCTGAATCTGGAATTGGAAAATCTGGATACCTATCTCATGGAGCTTGCCAATTTCTGTATTCAGCCCTACTATGACTCCCGTTTTACACGAATTGTAGAGCAGAACGCCCCTCTGAATGCCGACCAAATTTCCTATGCGAAGCAGCAGATGTTCTATTATTATTACACCAGAAACGATATCCACGATTATGAGCTGTATCTGCTCCATCAGGATCTGTCCATCGGACGCACAAGCGGACAGCAGCACATCATTGCAAGAAAATCCGCGCCGGAAGGCGTATGGGAGGCGCTGGCGGAATGCGAGGCAAGTCCCATGAATCACAGCATATGCCCCTCCGATTCCACAAACCTGATATACTACCATTCTCTGTTTCAGGTTAAGGGAAAGGTCAGTCAGGCCATTGTACGGCTGGAGCTGGACGACACCTATGCCGGACAGCTTTTGGAAAACCACGCAACCCACGGGGAGATCGTCTTTTTCCTGAACGACCGCGGGGAAATCATCTTCTGCAACCGATCGGAATTATCAGCCAGCGGCGAGGAGCTGTTACAGGCCCTCTCCCACAGAGAAACGAACAGAAACGGTTACGAGACAATTGACCTATCTGGTCGCACCTATTTACTGGTGGAATCTGAAAGCAAAAGTTCCGAAATCCGTCTTCTCAGCCTGACGCCCCTGTCCTATATTGATTCCCAGATCGGACAGCTGCAAAAATCTGTCCTGCTGAGCGGCATTGTCGTCTGGCTCCTTACCGTTGTGCTGATCTATATGCTGCTGCGGCTTCTGACAATCCCGTTACGCACACTTTCCGCGCAGATGCAAAAGACCGGCGAAGGCGATTTCCGCTCCCGAGTGGATGTAGAGGGAAGTATTGAAATCCGAAAGCTTTCCGAAAGCTTTAACTCCATGGTCGCCCATATTGACCAGCTGATTAGGCGCACTTATGTGGCGGAGCTGAGCGAAAAGGACGCCAGGCTGGCGGCGCTGGAAGCCCAGCTGAATCCGCATTTTCTGTACAATACGCTGCAGGCGATCTCCACGGAAGCGCTTGTAAACGACCAGCCTCAGATTCACCGTATGATTACTTCCCTTGCCTCCAACCTGCGCTATACTATCAAATCCGACACGCTCGTGCCCTTAAAGCGGGAAATGAGCTATGTCAACGATTACATTTTCCTGCAAAAAATCAGGATGGACGAGGCTTTGGAGTTTCACAGCGATATCGACCCCGCCACCGAAGACTGCCTGATCCCCAAAATCAGCATTCAGACGCTGGTGGAAAACTCCATTATACACGGAAAATCTGACAAAGCTGACGCCATAACTGTGACAGTATCGTCACAGTATAGTGACAGTACCGTCATAATTACGGTTCGGGATAACGGCTGCGGTATTGCGCCGGAACAACTGGAAAAACTATACGCTGACTTTGACCTGCAAAAGAATACCGGGAAAAACGGCGGCATCGGGCTGGCCAATCTTCATAGCCGGATCGGGATTCTCTACGATAAGCCCGCCTCCATGGAAATCCATACAAGGGAAACGGAATACACGGAAATCATTCTGACCCTGCCCGCCACAAGAGAGTGAGGAATCTAATGTACAAAGCGCTGATTATTGACGATGAGAAACCGGTACAGATCGCCATTCAGAAATTGGGTAACTGGAAATACTACGGAATCGAACCGCCAAGGCTTGCCGTAAACGGCAGGGACGGGCTGGCAGCCATGCGGGAATTTCACCCGGATATTGTGTTTGTGGATATGAACATGCCTGTTATGGACGGAGTCTCCTTTTTACAGTCGGCTTCCGGCGAATTTCCGGACAGTCAGTATGTGGTGAAACTACGCATGGAACGGGCAAAAGAACTGTTGGAGGATGAGGACAATAAAATTCTGGATATCGCGGAACGTCTCGGCTATGCCGACAACCATTATTTCAGCAGGGCTTTCCGCAACTATTACAACATCTCCCCCAGCCAGTACCGAAAAGATTTTCTGAAACGGCAGGAAGAGAAAAACGGCCCCGCTCCCAGTCCACATCATCCATATCCTCCGTGATACCGCCGATACTGTCAAGTGGACTTCCCTGCGCCAGAGTCAGCATGCCGTTTAAAACATCCACGTAATCGGTGGAAATATCAAAGCCTTCAAAGTCAAACCAGAATACCTCGGACGAGTATCCGGCCGGATCATCCGCCGCAGCAATCCCTGCATAACCGCCCGCAGAGGGCATTCCCCTGCCGGAAGCCGCGCCCGCAAAGTCCAGGAAAATACGCAACGCAAGCACGCCTGCGCCTGCAAACAATATCAGTCCCAAAACTGCCCATGTCAGCCATTCCGGCACATAGCGCGCCTTCTTTGGCGAAATCTTCTGCACGCCGCGCTCCGCACAGATCCTGTGAAAAGCGTCCACCTGATCCCAGCTGACAAAGCTCTCCTTTGCAATCACAATAAGGTGTTTCTTATCCTTATAAAATAGATAAAACGCCTCCTGCGTCTCTACCAGCCACGCCAGAGAATCCCAGTCAAAACAGCTTTTCATTCCCGTGGGCATATATGCGGTTACTCCCTTCTGCGTCAAGGAAACCTGCCACAGGCCGCACTCCCTTGCCGCCACCTCCGGCGCGTCCAGCTGCTTTCTGATCCGCTTTTCCGGATCCCTGGCATACAACCGCAGCATAAGCCAAACAGTCAGCCCCAAACTGTACCAGATAAGCGTCCACCGAATCTCCCCCGCTACCAGACAGGTGCAGACTGTCAGGGCGACCGCCATCACGCCGCCCCATATCGCCATACCGTAAGTCCTTACCGGCCTGCCCATTGTACCGCTGTTTAAAAGATCCGCAGCTCCCTTTTGCAGGCGCACCCATTTTTCCCGGTCAAGAAAATAGGAAAAGCGCATATATTCCTGCGGATCTGTCCTGTCCGTCCCCCGCTCTGCCGAGTCTGTAAAATCCGCCCGATCCTGCGCCTGCCACGCCGGGGCTCCAAATTCCGTCCCTGCCTGCGGATTGCGGATCAGGGCGACAAACGCCTCCCGCTCCTGTTCACTTTCGAAAACGCGAACGGGTATTACAATCCATACTGGCCGTTTGGGACTTTGCAGATATCCCAACATTAAAAGATGCTTCGTCCTACGGATAAACTGAATGTCCCTGCATGGAATCTCTACGAGATTTACTCTTGTCACCTTTAATCGGCCGTCTTCAATCGGGAATACCGTCCATGACTGTCCATCCAGAATCTTCGCGGTACTCCTGTAAGAATAAATGCCCGACACACCTAACATAATAATCAGCAAAACGGCAACAACAGCGGCCGCCTCCGAAGCATACAGGGCCTCCGCCGCGATGATGCATAAAATGGCGATCCACCTGTATTTCCGATATTTAAACTGTTCCCAGAATACAAACCGGCAAAATTCCCTTATCTCCGGCAAATTCATGACATATTCGTATTTCCTGCTGCTGTTCATATGGTTTTCCCTTCTTTCCTGCCAATCAGCTCACCGCACGGCAATCGTCTTATGCCAGCAGAAAATCATATAGATGCACAATCTTCACGCCGTCGACATTTCCAGCAGCGAGCTCATCCATGGTCACGACATACTTGGGGTAATGATCTTTAACCGCAAGCAGATTGGCAATCTCACGATCTGATTTTTGCGGCAGATTACGGCACACTTGTACATAAATGCGCTCGTCCCTGCGCATCGCCACAAAATCAATCTCCTTTGTCTCGTTTTTACCGATATATACCTCATAGCCCCGCCTTCTCAGCCCAAAATAAACCACATTTTCCAGCATGGCCGCCACAGATTCCGGCTGAAATCCCATCATACAGTACTTGAGAGACGCATCCGCCAGATAAAATTTCTCCTGTGTTTTCAAAACAGACTTTCCCTTCAAATCATATCTCTGACAGCGGTAAATCACAAAAGCCTTTTCAAGCCATTCCAGATAATTATAAATGGATTCCACAGAAAGAGACCGCCCCTCGCTTTTTAAAAATTTAACGATGGCATTTGCAGAAAAAGTCTTTCCCACGTTTTCATGTTAAAACTAATCAATATTTTAATTTTTATTCTAATATCAAAAAAATACTCTCGATTTCTTTTGGTAATATCCTTATCTAGAAGAAAATTTTCCTGATCGCATCCCCCACGCCGTTGTGGTCGTTATCCGCCGTCACCGCATCGCACAATGCCCTGATATCCTGCGCCCCGTTGCCCATAGCCACGGATAAGCCCACCGCTTCCAGCATGGCACGGTCATTATCGGCATCTCCAATTCCCACTGTCTGTGCCATGGAAATGCCCAGATGCTCCGTCAGAGCCCGCAGGCCGCTGGCTTTTGTCACCCCCGCCGCATTCATTTCCAGAGACGCGCCCTCCGCAAAAGCAAAAGATAACGGCAGATGCCTCAGCGCCTCATAGCCCGCCGCCCTATCCTGCGCAGAGCGAAAATAGATATTCACCTTCGGGATGGCGTCATGGCGTTTCGCCTCCACTTCCATATCCTCCACCCTTTTTGTCAGCTCCAGAAACATGGGCTGATAAATGCCCATATGAAAATCCGCCATATGACTTACCTGGTCAACTCTTACAATCGACTCATGCTCCGCCAAAAGATGTGCCATCGCATCATAACGGCCTGCCACTTTGACAATCTCCCTGATACACGCCCCGGACATCATCTGGCAAAAGACGCTTTTTCGCTCCTGAAAGTCATACACCAGCGCGCCGCTCAGAGCCACGGCATAGCGCATGCAGGGAAGCTGTCTCACATAGGCTTCCAGCTCCGGCACAGCCCTGCCGGTACTGTACACGACGAAAATCCCCTGCGCCGACGCCCCTTCCACGTCCTGAATCGTGGCCGGATCAAGGGTTTTATCCGATCGTAATAAGGTGCCGTCCATATCGACGGCGATTAATTTATAACGATTTCCGCCGTTCATAGCGTAACCTCCCGCGGCTCCGTACCCGGCTCCGACGTCTCCCTTGTCTGCGCGTCCGGCTGCTGCGCCTCCCCTGTCTGCGCGCCGGGCTCCTGCTCCCCTGTCTGCGCGCCGGGCTCCTGCTCTCCTGTCTGAACGCCGGGCTCCTGCTCTCCTGTCTGAACGCCCTGCTCCTGCTCTCCTGTCTGAACACCCTGCTCTACAGGCTCCAACCCCGGCTCTTCCTCCGGCAAAATCTCAGGAAGGGGCTCCGGCTCCGTTCCCGGCAGATGATAACAGACGACGGGAGTTCCTTTCTCCACATACCCGTAAATCTCCTGAGCAACGGCATAAGGCAGATTGATGCAGCCATGGGAACCGTTCGTCATGTAAATATTCCTGCCAAACTCGGTTCTCCAGGAAGCGTCATGCATCCCCACATTATTGTTAAAAGGCATCCAATAGGAAACCGGCGTCCGATAGTTTTCTCCGTTCAGCGTGGCGTTCCGTTCTTTATAGGTGATACCGTAAATCCCATCCGGCGTTTGATTTCCTCTGGAGGGATTTCCCGATACAAAATCAGACTCCAGAACGCACTCCCCGTTCTGGTACAAAAACAGATGCTGAGCCGTCAGGTTAATTTCCACATAAGAATCCCCGTAATCCGGGTCCTCATGGGAAGCCGCCGTCTGCCTGTAGACAGGAACGCGCTCCCCGCTCTCTCCCCGCTCCAGCTGTCCGATCAGCTCTTCCATTTCCTGCCCGACATCCATCCACCAGCCGTAATCGCCTGTATCAATGGTCACTGTTTCCCCATAGCTGGTCTGAAATTCTCTCCTGTGAAAGATGGTGTCATGCCGTTTTCGCAGAGAAGAGACATACTCTTTGACCGCTTCCCTGTCAAGCTGCGCTTCCTGTCCATCCAACACAATCCAGCCCGCCACCGTATCCGCATCCAACGTTTCCCGCTCTGTTCCGAAGGTATAGGTAATAGCCGTATTCGTATAATTGCACAACTTTTCATAGGTCTTTTTCAGTTCCGCATCTTCCGTGGTAATGTAGGGTTCCTCATAGCATCCCGCCGCATCCAGATCAACCTGTTTTTCCAGACCGTTCACCGCCGCCTTTATGGCCTCCATGGTTTTCTCCCGGTTGAGGCGGTTCCCTTGCTTTTCAGCCGCCAGCTCAAACCCCTTTCCCGGCACATAGTCCGCTATGTACGCATCCTTTGGCTCTTCGATAAATTCCTTTTGAAACCCTCGCAATTCCCCAATCTTTTTCTCCAATGCGGCATTGTCATAGAAAGGCGGTTCATCCGTCCTGTAATCCGTATTCTGTTTTATAAACCACAGAAAACGGTTCTGTCTCTGCAAGACCGCCTCAAGGGGTTCTGTGGAGATATAGGAAATCCCGATTTCCTTTCCCGGTATTTCCTCCTCCAGAGTCGTGCCGTCAGGCTGGCGTTCTATCACCCGAAGGGAGTATTCTCCGATCTGTTCCTCCAGCTGTGAAATGGTCATGCCGGACACGTCGATCTCGTCGATCACCGTACCGTTTAAAAAACAGCTCTGATAGCGGCCAAGACCCGCAATATAAACCGCAAGCAGGCCGACAACAGGTATGCCAACAATCAGCGCGGCAATCAAAATCCCCCTTTTCTTTTCCTTGCTCTTAACTTTCCGGTCCACTTTTTTGTGACGTCCAAACTGTAGTCTCATTCGTCCTGCTTTCCTTTGCAAAATACTTGTGCATAAAAAGAATGTCATACTTTTAGGTTAGTATAACATTCCTTTTCATAGATTTCACTCACTTTATGAAACTATCTTTCACGATTTCTCTTTAAGTTTACATAATATCTTACTGAATATACAGGTTCGTATATCCCATCAAGCTTTCGTCCACTTCTTTCGCGCACTCTCTGCCCTGTCTGATGGCCTTGACCACCAGCGACTGGCCGGTGTGCATATCGCCCGCCGTAAACACTCTCTCCGTACTGGTCGCAAATCTGCCGGGCGCCGTCTGCACGTTCGTCCTGCCGTCCAGCTCCACCTTAAAAGCGTCCGCCACATACTTCTGGCTTCCCAGAAACCCCGCCGCAATCAGCACAATCTCAGCCTCCAGCGTCTTTTCGGAGCCCTCTATCTCCTTCATGTTCATACGGCCCGTCTTCTCATCCTTCTCCCATGACAGGGATACGATCTTCACCGCCTTCAAGCTGCCGTTTTTATCCTTTACAAACTCCTTAACCGTTGACTCGTAGATACGCGGGTCGCGGCCGTAAACGGCGATGGCTTCCTCCTGCCCGTAATCGGTCTTGCAGACTTTGGGCCACTCCGGCCAGGGATTATTTTCCGCGCGCGTATCCGGCGCTTTGGGCATCATCTCAATCTGGGTCACGGACTTTGCACCATGGCGGATGGCAGTGCCCACGCAGTCGTTTCCCGTATCGCCGCCGCCAATAATTATCACATTTTTATCTCTGGTATCCACATACTTTTTATCCTCAAAATTTGAATCAAGCAAGCTCTTTGTGTTGGCCTTCAAAAAATCCACCGCAAAATAAATCCCTTTGGCGTCCCTGCCGGGAGCGTTAATGTCCCTTGGCTGGGAGGAACCGCAGCAAAGCACCACCCTGTCAAAATCCTTTAACAGCTTATCCGCCTTCACATCCCTGCCGATATCGCTGTCAGTCACAAAGGTCACGCCTTCCTCCTCCATGACTTTGATCTTGCGGTCGATGACCTGCTTTTCCAGCTTCATGTTGGGAATGCCGTACATCAAAAGTCCGCCGACACGATCGGAGCGCTCGAACACCGTCACCAGATGTCCCCGTCTGTTAAGCTGATCCGCCACCGCAAGGCCAGATGGGCCGCTCCCCACCACCGCCACCTTTTTACCGGTGCGCACCTTAGGCGGATTGGCTGCGGCGTAGCCCTTTTCATAGGCATTTTCAATGATGGCGTACTCGTTCTCCTTCGTGGAGACCGGCTCGTCGTTCAGACCGCAGGTACAGGCTGCCTCGCACAGCGCCGGACACACTCTGGAGGTGAACTCGGGAAAGTTGTTGGTCTTGTGCAGACGGTAATAAGCCTGCTCCCAATTCCCGGTGTAGACCAGATCATTCCACTCCGGCACCAGATTGTGCAGGGGACAGCCGGAGGTCATACCGCACAGGGTCATGCCCGACTGGCAGAAGGGCACGCCGCAGTCCATACAGCGGGCTCCCTGCTCCTGCTGCTCCTCTCTCGTCAGATGCTCATGAAATTCATTAAAATTCTTTATGCGCTGTTTCGGGCTCACATCTTCGGAAACCTTGCGCTCATATTCCATAAATCCCGTTGGTTTTCCCATTTCTCATACCTCCCTGTCCTCAGATCTTCTCCTTATCCTTCTTATAGAACGCCTCGATCTGCGCCTGTTCCGCACTGAGTCCCTTTTCTTCCATCTGCACGATCAGCTTTAACATGATCTCGTAATCGTGAGGAATGATTTTCTTGAACTTTGGCAGATACTCCCCGAAATGATCCAGTATCTCCTTTCCCTTGACGGAATTTGTATACGCTACATGCTCTTTGATCATCTCTTTCAGTTCCAGCACATCGTATTTGGAAGTTATCTCATAGGAGGAAACCATTTCCTTGTTTGTCTTTGTGTAAAGGTCGTTGTTCTCGTCCAGCACATAAGCGATACCGCCGCTCATGCCCGCCGCAAAGTTCTTGCCCACAGAACCGAGCACCACTACCCGTCCGCCTGTCATGTATTCACAGCCATGGTCGCCCACGCCCTCCACTACCGCAATGGCGCCGGAGTTACGCACACAGAAACGCTCGCCCGCCACGCCGTTTATAAAGACCTTGCCGGAGGTCGCCCCGTAAAGCGCCACATTTCCAATGATGATATTTTCGTCCTGCTTGAAGGCAGACCCCTTGGGCGGATACACCACCAGCTTGCCGCCGGACAGGCCTTTCCCGAAATAATCGTTGGAATCTCCCACCAGCTCCAGCGTCAAACCCTTCGGAATGAACGCGCCGAAGCTCTGTCCGCCGGAGCCCTTGCACAGAATATGGTAACTGTCCTCCTCCAGCGTGTCCCCGAATCTTCTGGTAATCTCCGAGCCAAAGATGGTGCCAAAGGTACGATCCGTATTGGATACATCCACCTCAAGACTTCTCTTCTGTCCCGTCTCCAGCGCTTTTGCAAGCTGCTTTAAAAGTACCTTTTCATCCAGCGTCCTTTCCAGATGGAAATCGTATACCTGCTTCGGATCAAAGATGAACTTCTCCCGGCTTCCCTCGTAGGGATTGCTCAGAATCAGATCCAGATCCACCTTCCGCTGCCGGTCTGTCAGGTTATCCTTCACCCGCAGAAGCTCGGTTCTGCCCACCAGTTCATCCACCTTACGCACGCCAAGCTTCGCCATATATTCCCGTAACTCCTGGGCAATAAACCGCATGAAGTTCTCCACATACTCGGGCTTTCCCTTAAACCGTTTGCGAAGCTCCGGGTTCTGGGTTGCCACGCCCACCGGGCAGGTGTCCAGATTGCAGACACGCATCATCAGGCATCCCATGGTCACAAGAGGCGCCGTGGCAAAGCCGAACTCCTCCGCACCCAGAATCGCCGCGATGGCCACGTCCCGTCCGCTCATCAGCTTCCCGTCCGTCTCGATACGAACCTTGTTGCGAAGCCCGTTCTGAATCAGCGTCTGGTGGGTCTCCGCAAGTCCAAGCTCCCAGGGCAGTCCCGCATTGTGAATGGAGTTTCTGGGCGCGGCTCCCGTACCGCCGTCGTAGCCGGAAACGAGAATCACCTGCGCGCCCGCCTTGGCCACGCCCGCCGCCACCGTGCCGACACCCGCCTCGGACACCAGCTTCACGGAGATACGGGCTCTGGTATTGGCATTTTTCAGGTCATAAATTAACTGCGCCAGATCTTCAATCGAATAAATATCATGGTGCGGCGGCGGGGAAATCAGCCCCACGCCCGGCGTGGAATGTCTGGTCTTCGCGATCCACGGATACACCTTACCGCCCGGCAGATGGCCGCCCTCGCCGGGCTTCGCGCCCTGAGCCATTTTAATCTGGATTTCCTGCGCGCTGTTCAAATATTCGCTGGTCACGCCGAAGCGTCCGCTTGCCACCTGCTTAATGGCCGAGCACCGATTCAGGCCGTCGGGCCCTGTCGTCAGTCTTTCCCTGTCCTCTCCGCCTTCGCCTGAATTGGATTTGCCGTGCAGGCGGTTCATGGCGATGGCCATGGTCTCATGGGCCTCTCTGGAGATCGAACCGTAGGACATGGCGCCGGTCTTAAATCTTGTGACAATGGTGTCAACACTCTCCACTTCCTCTATCGGCACGGGTTTCCTGGCATAATTGAAATCCATCAGCCCGCGCAGGTTCTTAATGCTCTGCTCATTATTGACCGCTTTGGTATATTGCTTAAATAATTCGTAATCCCCCCGTCTGGTTGACTCCTGTAGTAAGTGAATCGTTTCCGGGTTATAGAGATGTTCGTCCGCACCGCTTCTCATCTCGTGATGTCCCGTGCTGTCCAGCGTCAGATCCGTAGATAGACCGAGTGGGTCAAATGCCATGGAATGCAGCGTATCCACTTCCTCCTCGATATCTTTCAGGGTAATTCCACCCACACGGCATACCGTGTTGGTAAAATACCTGTTGATCACGTCCCTGTCAATGCCGATGGCCTCAAAGATCTTGGAGCCCTGATAGGACTGAATCGTGGATATCCCCATCTTGGAGGCAATCTTAACAATACCGTGGAGAACCGCGTCGTTATAATCGTTCACCGCCGCATAGTAATCCTTATCCAGCATATGATTGTCAATCAGCTCCTTGATGCTCTCCTGCGCCAGATAAGGATTGATTGCCGACGCGCCAAAGCCAAGCAGGGTTGCAAAATGATGCACTTCCCGCGGCTCTCCCGACTCCAGAATGATGTCCACGCTGGTTCTCTTTCTGGTGTTGACCAGATGCTGCTGCAAAGCCGACACGGCAAGCAGGGAGGGAATCGCCACTCTGTTTTCATCCACTCCTCTGTCCGAGAGAATGATAATATTTGCGCCCTCGCGGTAAGCCCGGTCAACCTCCACAAAAAGCCTGTCGATGGCCTTTTCCAGTCTGGTGTTCTTATAATAGGTTATGGGAATAACTTCCACCTTAAAGCCTTCCGCCTTCATGGTCTTGATCTTCAAAAGGTCCGTGCTTGTGAGAATGGGATTGTGCACACGGAGCATGTTGCAGTTCTCCGGCATTTCCTCCAGAAGATTGCCGTCCCGCCCCAGATATACGGTGGTGGATGTAACCACCTCCTCGCGGATCGCGTCAATGGGCGGATTGGTCACCTGGGCAAAAAGCTGCTTAAAATAATGGAACAGCGGGTGATGCGCTTTGGAGAGCACCGGGATCGGCGTATCCACACCCATGGCCGCAATGGCCTCCGCTCCGCTTCTGGCCATCGGCAGAATGCTGGTCTTCAAATCCTCATAGGTATAGCCAAACGCTTTCTGCATGCGCTGTCTCTCTTCATAAGTAAATTCAGGCACACGCTGATTGGGAATCTTTAAATCCTTTAAGCTGACAAGCTTATTATCCAGCCACTCGCCGTAAGGCTGTGCGGACGCATATTTCTCTTTTAATTCGTCATCGTCGATCACACGCCCCTGTATGGTATCCACCAGAAGCATTTTGCCCGGATGCAGCCGCTCCTTCGTCACGATCTTTCCGGGATCCATGTCCAGTACGCCTACCTCCGAGGAGAGAATCAGCGTATCGTCGTCCGTAATCATATAGCGGGAAGGTCGTAGACCGTTTCGGTCAAGCACTGCGCCCATGATATCTCCGTCGGAAAAGAGAATTGAGGCCGGGCCGTCCCAGGGCTCCATCATAGTCGCATAATACTGATAAAAATCCTTTTTCTTCTGGGACATGGTTTTATTGTTTTCCCATGGCTCGGGAATCGTGATCATCACCGCAAGAGGCAGCGGCATACCGCTCATCACAAGAAATTCCAGCGTATTGTCAAGCATGGCGGAATCGGAGCCGGAAGCATTGATGGCGGGCAGAATCTTGTGCATCTGCCCCTGCAAATGCTCAGATTCCATGTTCTCTTCGCGTGCCTGCATCTTATCCGCATTTCCCCGAATGGTATTGATTTCCCCGTTATGTACAATGAAACGGTTCGGGTGCGCCCGCTCCCAGCTTGGATTCGTGTTGGTGGAAAAGCGGGAGTGGACAATGGCAATCGCGGACTCGTAGTCCTTATCCTGCAAATCGGAAAAGAAAGTGCGAAGCTGTCCCACAAGGAACATGCCTTTATACACTATGGTTCTGCTGGACAGACTGACCACATAAGTCATATCCGTGGACTGCTCAAAGGTTCTTCTCAGAATATATAATTTTCTGTCAAAATCAAGCCCCTTCTCCACACCCGCCGGCTTCCTGATAAAAGCCTGCATGATGCAGGGCATACACTCCACCGCCTTGTGTCCAAGCACTGCAGGCACAGTGGGCACGTCGCGCCAGCCCAAAAATTCCAGCCCTTCCTTCTTTGCAATGATCTCAAACATCTTTTTGGCCTGATTTCTCTGCAGCTCATCCTGCGGGAAAAAGAAGGTGCCCACACCGTATTCCCTCTCGCCGCCGATCTCAAAACCGAGCGCTCTTGTCACCCTGACCATAAACTTATGAGGCATCTGCGTGAGAATACCCACGCCGTCTCCCGTCTCGCCCTCCGCGTCCTTTCCGGCTCTGTGCTCCAGATTCTCCACAATCTTAAGCGCATTCTCCACAGTGGCGCGGCTCTTTTTGCCTTTGATGTTGACGCAGGCGCCGATACCGCAGTTGTCGTGTTCAAACTCCGGCCGGTACAAAGGGGACTGAGGGACTGATCTCTTTACATCAAACATGGTTACCTCCTTGTCAAAGCAGTTTTGCACGGGTCTGTGCATAAAAAAGAACGCAAGGAAGACACCTGTCGCTCCTTTGCGTTCTACATGTATACAATAATACACCTATAAATCAAAATTGTAAATAAAAACTTTTTGTGAAATTGTCAGATAATCTGACGATTCAAATCATCTCTTGTTATTGCCAGAAATATTCATTTCATCCAAGCTCCATCTCATCTTCCCTCTTTCTAAACCCGTATTTCTCATACAACGGACGGCCCGCCTCCGTCGCCTCCAGAGAAATGTCCGTAATCCCCCTGTTCTTCGCATCGCCGACAAGCAAATCCAATGTGCGATACGCAATTCCTCTTCTCCTGTATGCAGGAGCCGTATACATGTTCATAATATACGCATTCTAAATTTTTGCTTGCGTCATTCCTGCTCTCACTCATCTTGATACCTCGTTCTTTCTGCGCTGTGTTGATAGCTTCTGAAAATAAAAAAGGCAGCTAATTGTCTGTTAAGATAATCGCTGCCTAAAGGTAAACAATATTCAACTTTTTATATCCCCATTTTGCCTTAACTTCGCAATAGAGCAAAAGAAAAGCACTTAGT